>Ga0307514_10000303_pt1 | contig 120456 bp, 115 predicted proteins | sample 16_EM_MG_FD_203088 | JGI IMG/M metagenome (GOLD analysis project Ga0307514, IMG submission 203088) | Populus trichocarpa ectomycorrhiza microbial communities from riparian zone in the Pacific Northwest, United States - 16_EM | ecosystem: Host-associated > Plants > Roots > Unclassified... | reverse complement strand
CCGGAAGGTCACCCTGGACGTACTGATCAGTTGTTGGACTTACGGGATCGTACGAGCGTGTATGCGGGATGTTCTTGTTTCTATTTGTACTTAGCAGCCCGGGAGTTCTGCCCTAAAAGAGGGGGATGATGTAACGGCGTTGTCAAGCGTGCGTGGTTAGGGTTGCCTGACGGTCACGTGAGGTGTCCAGTGCCGGGTAACCGCCAACCTTATATTGACATCGCGACGGAGACTTAGCTCCGTACCGAATATCTTACCACTTACTTCTACACTTGATCTCACTCGCGCCCGTGTGCAACCGTATACCATACTATATCCTTATACTGCCGAGCGCCGGCGTATTCGCCCTTACACTCAGTCGCATAAATGAGATTCTCTGCATAGGATGGCTGCTGCATCGACCAGGTTATGCTTTTGATGATGTCTGGACTCCAGTATTTGATAGGGCATTGGTGGTTGTCATTCCATCACATATGCTCCAGAGTGTGTAGTTTCCACTTCCTGAGAGCCTGATCATCTGGCATTCTAGCCACGAGCTCATGGACGGCAGCCCAGTTTTTGAAGCTTCGGATACAGAGAGTGGTGATTTCTTCCCTCAGAACGTTGTCATAGTTCCTTTTTATACCCTTCTCCATGATCCCACACTGGATATATTTGTACTCTTCACGCTTGGCAAATGGGAAGTCGGGATTGTTCTGCAGGATCATCTCAAGGCAACCCTGAGTGTGGCGTTCCCGTGGCACAGCAATGTAATCGCCCAGCGATGCGCCGGCACCTGGGTATGTTTCTGTCCACGCCAGAGGAGGTGGCTGTGGTTGAGACTCCAAGTGAGCAATGTCTTCAACATGTTCGAGGTAGGGAAACACGTCTAAGTCTTTGACTAAATCTTCATTAGCATGGAATTTACGACACTGAGCAGGTTCAAAGGATCGGGGCGCACTGCAAACACTCAGATTCTTTGCCACTTCATGGTGTTCAGGATGGTGTAATTTGATATGTTCAAGTTACCGTCTTTCTCAGGTGAACTTCTTTCAGCATGAAAATTCGTGGCAACGGAATGGGGTCATCTCTAGCATTGTTGACGACACTGGAGGAGTGGAGTATTCACTGTAGACAGGGACGATAGTTGGATCTGGTCCTGAACATTCTGGTCTGGACATAAGCTTACACTACTTGAGAGGATTATTGAGCCTCAACTCCATGACACCAGTAGTTGTAAAAACACTGCATACGCGAAATCCCATAATACTATGAATAAACAAAAAATAAACCCTGAGCAATCCAAAAACCTCACGACGCGTGTGATAATCAATGCCTCAGATACATAGATTAGAACAAAAGAAACGAACAAGCCTAAAACCTTCACCCAAATAAACAAAACACCTTCACGCATGCCATAATCAGTACCAGAGATGAATCTATTACAGCAAAAGAAACTCACAAGTCAAGAAGCCAACTGTAACCCAAACGCACGCCTCCTCTGCAATGTGAGGACTGGTTCGATACTCGTCAGCTGAGACATCCAGGCGGGCCGCAGCAAGAGGGGCATCCGGGAGAGGGACATTGGGAAGAGGGAAATCAAGGAGAGGGATATCGGGGAGACTGTTGGCACGTGCCGATTTGCCGAGTAGCTGCTGCTCCACCCCGTCATCTGAGGTGTTTCTGGCTTTCTTAGCGCCTTGCAGAGTGAGCGCCGCTGGGCGAGGTTTTTGCGGTGTCATAAGCGGCAAAATCTCCAGCCCGCTGAGGGTATGAGTTCCTGGAGTTTGTGGTGGTAGGGGGGGCTCCAGTGTTTGTGGCTGTGGGGTAGGCGTCGGAGGTTGCGGCCGTGGGGTATACTTGCGCATATCCTGGACATGGTTACATTGTATGATTGGCTCATCGCCTACCATGGTATCAGCATCGTCAGCCAATGGATTTACCATCTCTCCCTGGCAAATAGTCCGAGGTTCTTTGCCTTCATCCTCATCCTTATCCTCCTCCTCATCCTCATCCTCCTCCTCCACCTCATCCTCATCGTCCTTCTCTTCATCTTCCTCATCTTCATCTTCCTCCTCATCATCTTCACCATTGCTTTCCATATCCACATCGCCGTCTAAATCAATGCCGTCCGGTGCCCCCTCATCATCCTCCATGCAGATATCAACATCTGAATGATGTTGTGAGACATATTTGCTGTCTGACTTCTTGCTGGAGTCGGCATCATCATCTGAGGAAATTGGCATGGCAGGCTATGCTTCCGGGCCTAAATGTACCCACTCTAGTTAGTCCTCCGTGTCAGAGTATCCCTCATACCTGTCCTTCTGCAACTTCAAAACAATGGCACGAGGGATATCATCTCCCCCTGGGGTTGGTTTAACAATACCTTTCCCTTCAAGGTTTCCATTCTCCTTCCACTTCCCATTCCCCTTCCCGTCCTTTGTTCCCTTCCCTTTCCCGGTCCCTGTCTTACCGCCCTGTGTGGTCTCCTCACTCTCACCATGGTTATTGTCGTTGCAATTGACGGGACGGCTCATTCCACCGCTCGGCGCTCCATGATCCGCCCAGTTCTTCTCATCATCATCCTCGTCGATGATCTCATCCCAATTCAGTGGTCACATGGGCAGGAAGTCGCCTGCCTGTTACTCCCAGCATCTTGGTGGCTTAATCTTTGCTGTGAGATCATCGCTACCGGACCAGGAGACATGCTCGCCGGTGAGTGCAACCTTTCCCGAGCTGGTTGCCTGAAGATTGAATCAATCGACATGACCCGCAAACGCACGGGGGTTGTCCAACCTTGAATTTTTCATTTGATTGTTGGTTTTGTAAAACATTTGTCCCATATATGAGCAGAACACTGCCCACCACTCCTGACAGGGTGAATTCCTGCTCCTGCAGTGAGGACACATCAGCTGGAATTGTGAAAAGTGGCAAGTTGTGACTGGATCAAGAAGGATTATATGATAAAGGAGGTCCCAGGCTCTCTTATCAAAAAACGACAAATGTTGATTTATAACTGATGTCAGCATTTTTGCGATTATAGTTGCCATCGGCTTTCCTTTGCGGCTGCCCTGTGGTGCCATCGCTGCGAGTTGAAAATGAATCTACACCTGAGGTGTTGGCATTATGATACAATTGAATGGACTGGAAGGAAGCCCTGAGTGAACATAGAATGTTGTGTAGGTTATGGGCGGCGTTGTGGAATGGGAGGTGTTGTTTTGTGCAAGTCACGTGATGTCGAGTCAGTTCAGGATGCTGGCCCTGTGTTGAATTGCGAGGGGTGTGTTGAATGCAGGAGCAAAAGAGCGTCGAGGTGTAGGCGGGAAGAAGGGATATGTATACTCAAGTTCCTCCTATTTGGTTCATATCCTGCGTTTTGTCCTTTAATCCACACAAAATGGCTGAGCATTCATCTTGCACAACCACCTGGCCCCTCATGAATGAGAAGCCTCGAGACGAGATTTAGTACACGCCGTGAGGAAAGTTTGCGACACTGGGCGCAGCTTTGGTATCTCACATCACTTTTACCGCTCAGAAATTGTGAATCTTGGAGCAAATTGTTTAGTTCTGAAGTTATCCCCAATCTGAAACAATCCAACATGGCTACCAACACCTAGGAGTGGAAAAATCTCATGCAACTGATGTCACAGGATAGAGAATACTACATTCTTCGCTTTGCAATGCTTTTTCCTCTGCCGAAGGTCAATGTCCACTGCGAAGTTGAGAATATACAGAATTGATGGTTTGAAGTACTGTGCCAAGAACGAGTGCAATAAGGTGATGATCGTGCCAAGATGAGACAAACACACCTGAAGCGCTGTAAATAGATCGTCAGACATTGCTGTAACAGTGAATATCAATGCTCAGTTTAATCTGAGTTTAATCTGATGGCAGTCAACCTCGTAATTGAATGCTTTTGAAGAGATCTTGTCCACAAGTATTGGGAGGGTTTTAATCGAGCGCGGTCTACACTACTCCCTACTTTTTTGTCGAATTCGTGCATGGTTACTCACATAGTAGTCAACCTGGCTTGCCATTGCATATGGATGCAGGGGTAATTATTTCTATCTTCTTAACCTCGAACAGTTATATCGGAATATGCCTTCCCACCGCCCTCACCCTGAACCAACTCCGGTCACACAAAATATTTGCAGTCTTGCTAATGGTCAGAATCAACAGCAGTGTGAGCCAACATGGAATTCTCAACTTCTGCCAGCTAAGAAACGCATTTCCATACCAGCTGGCAAGACAGATTGCTCTCAAGGAGGGTGTTCCATACCCCGCTACAATCCAAGGTCAGAACTCCACCCCCTTATCTTCGCTGAACAATTCTCACGTTGCAGATATCACTCAACGCGTGAATTCCACTCAGTCTGCATCACAGCGACAGTCAATAAATACTCCAACTGCCACGCCGGATACATGCAGTCTTAACACACCAGTTCCCAGCAGAACCATGCAGACAGACTCAACGGGTCGAGTTGTATCCATCCCTGCATCCGGCATTGCTAGCACGTTCACACTTCTTAGCTGTCTTGCAAACCTGCCTACCACCATCCCGAATGAAGATGCTCTTGCAAACAATATAAATCCACTACAACCGGGAGCTACCAAAAACAATCACAGACAGAGGGCGTGATAATTGCAACCACAGGCGGTGTCTACACCTCGATCAATGGTCTCCGTCAGTCACAGCACCCATCGATTTGGTCACTCATACATGATGCGTTTGGTATTTGCAACTGCCAGTCTCCTGGATATCTGCATGTGGAATAGACGGCTGTTTATGAGTTCAAGCGAGTTGGAGATGGTAAGTTATTCAACGCAACCCATTGCGAAAGCATTAGCTGAAGCCCCACACTGGCAGATGGTAGAGACGTGCTGGAACACCGCAATGCAGTAAAACAACATGTGGTCCATAGCATTCGAGGCATGCAGAAAGGAGAGCTTGAAAGTAGTACGCTGATTCAACGGCCCACAGAGGATATTCCACTCTCAAACTGGTACCAGATTTGCGCACAAGTCGATTCGGTTAAATCCCGTTGTATTCACTCAGCAAGGGACAACATTGCAGAGCTTTATGATCTCCACCACTTTGAATCCGCCGCACAGAATTCGGAATTCATTGATTCTCTTCTTGCAGACAATCAGAATTTTTTTCCTGTTGCTGTGCGTGTGGAAGGTGGTCTACACGGTCCGAATCCAATGCAGAGAGCGTCAAATGCTTATACGGAATCTCAAGCGTCCACTTTGCTTCCTGGTGGAAGCAATTCCGCCATGTATTTACATCAAATTGTATCATCGGGCAAATATCCGCGGTAAGTATGCTGATGGATTGTATCATTCTATGGTTAATGACAACGATGGTCATATACCCTCTCCACTGATCATGTTTACATGCACCGCGTTGATAGTGTTAGCAACAGTTCGGGGTTACCCGGCTTTGGTCTGAGTTTGAAATGGAACCGAGACCCCGGTCCGAGTTAGGAACCGCCAAGGATCCGAACCGGACAACGAGCACTGTGTCATTACCAGGACCGAACCGAAATGTTGGGGTTTTTGGGCTGGGAGATATCGGACAGTAGGTCCATTTTCCGGGTCCTTCATTGTTGGCAACAATTAAGTTTTCGAGTTCTAATTGTATTGTGACATGATCAGTAAGTAGATTGTGCAGTGTTACCCGCTCTTTCACCTCCCGCTGTCAGAATTACGATCTGACAGATACTCGTTGAGTGGGTGCCAAAGAAGAGCCAGTTTTCAGCAAAAGTAGCGGGTTTCCGATCGCCACTCCACGAATATTGATCGGATTTCCAATCTGACAGCGGCAGGTGAATGCTGTGCAAAAACAGCACAATCTACGTACTGCTCTTGTCACAATACGATCAGAACTCAGATAGTTAATTGGAGCGACAAATCAGGGCTTGCAACTGGCAGGTTATATGCTGGATAGCGGCCCAAATGCAACGGTCCGGGGTGTTTGAAGTTGGAAAACAGTTGCACCTGTTCAGTTGCGGTTCTTACCATAACCAGGAACCGTCCTAGCGGGTTCGCACCGTCGCTAACACAACGCATTGCGCCATGCTCTCCTGGAGTGGGAAACGTACAAAGGTGTTCATCCAAAAGCTTCCAAGTCAAAGCTGAAAGCAGACAGACCTGGTTACTCGAACTCCTTCAACCTCAAGAATGATGGTGGTAGGATCGCATCCAGCTGTGCTGGAATGGGTCCCAGATTGTCAACCTCGCCTGGCATTGCAGATACGTATACATTCTTGATGAATACCTGGCACACAGTACCAGAGAGCTACCAACAGAGGGTGTATAACAACACTCTTGCTACAGTCAAGCGTCAGGTCCAATAGGCAGAAAACCAAACGCCTGCCATCTTGATCGGGGTGGAAGCAGAGAGTGTTGCCAACGCCAGTCGTCTTGATTATTTGGTATCCGAAGTGGCGCTTGAGGATCCTGAGATCGCAAGCACTAACCCAGAGATCACAATAGAGTACAATTGCACAGCCGACGAACTTCATTTCGGGATGCCAGGAGGCAGTGGGGAATACGAAGATGAAGGTGATGAAAGCAACGGTTGCGATGGCATTCTCACTGGCAGCCAGGGACCACAGCCTACGACGGAACTCAAGAGATTTTACGTTGAAACTAGTAATGTCGATGGGTATGAGGGCAATGATCGCGATGATGCTGTTGCGGATGAGGAGGAAGACACATTGCAAGCTGATGATGGATCAACGCAGAATGTGGAAGACTGAGGGAATAGTAATAGAGAGTTTGAAGATTGGACTGAATATTTGAGACCTGCAAAATAGAATAAGGGCGAAGCAAATGCAACGGCAAGAGAGGTATCCGAAGCGAAGACTGTATTGCACTATGTGACAAAATCGCACTGCTAAACCTACATAAGGCGAGTGAGGCATCTGAAGTATAGCATTTGCGGAGAGGTATAATGTGGCTATCGGCTGAAGAAATGCATAATCATCGCCAGGTGTTGTGTGAACGGCAACAGCATGACTGCAGCCACCGCAAAGAGTGTAACACACATGTCGTTCTGCTGGTTTGCATACCTGGCACAAGGTAATTGAGGTAAGTATGCAATGGGAAGCATGTAATCCTCCATCCGAGGGTACAAGGTTCCATCAAAGCTGTCGGAGCCGTCCGGAATACCAAGGTGTTTCAGACAGAAACTGGGATTGTTGGTGATGATACCTACACAGAACATTGATTAGCAATAATCCTACACAAAAATGATGAATGCTCGGTTGACGCCCATTTCAGTGATCGGGCAGGTATAGTGTGCATTTCTTTCTGGCCGAAAAAGACTGCAAATACCTTAACTATGTATGAAAATGTGCAAGTGTCTAATCAACATCAGCTTCCAACACTAATTTCCAGGTGAAACACCCGGGTGTTCCGGACGGCTCAGACGGCTCAGACGAAACTTCGCACCCTCTCGCAGAGAACGACACACTTCCCGTTGCATAGGTGATGGGTCGCTTTGCATACCTCCATTACTTTGGGCCTGGTATACACACTATCTGCACGACAGGTGGGTTACACTCTGCACAGGGGCTGCAGTTATGCTGTAGCCGTTTACACAACGCCTAGCGATGTTTATGTCTTTCTTAGGCCGATAGCCACATTTTATCTCACCTCTATTGCTATATATCGGATGCCGCACTCGCCCCATATATGTTTAGCTTGACATATTGCAATACAGTCTTCGCTTCAGATATCTCGCTTGCTGTTGCATTTGCTTCGCCACTATGCTATTTTACATGTCTGAAATCTTCAGTGCAATCTTCGTACTCTCTAGTACAATGCCCTCAGTGCTCCACATTTTGCATTGATCCATCATCGACTTGCGATGCTCATTCCTCCTCATCCGCATCCGCATCGTCGCCATGCTTGCACTGATACCCCTGGACATCACTGCTTCACAGGTCAAACCATCTATGCCCTTAGTCGTCCACATTGTTTGTTGATCCATCATCGGCTTGCGATGCTTCTTCCTCCTCATCCGCATCCGCAACGTCGCCATCATCGCCCACATACCTGTTAACATCACTGGTTCCCAGCCCAAATAACTCAAGTTCAGTCGCGGGCCATCGTCGCCGACTAACAGTGAGAATGGCATCTCACAAGTCGCATTCATCACCATCATCTTCGTAATCCGCGCTGCCCACTGGCATCCCAAAATGAAGATCGTCATCCATGGAATTGTTAACTATTGCGATGTTTGGCTCAGTGCTGCCAATCTCAGGCTCCTCAGGCGCCACTTCGGAGGACAAATATTCAAACAGGATAGCATTGTCAACACCTGCTGCTTCCACGCTAATCACAACGCCAGGTGTTGGGTTCTCCGCCTGTTGGATCTGATGCATGACTGTAGTAGGATTGTTGTTACACACCTTGTGTTGGTAGCTCTCCGGTAGTGTGTTCCAAGGATTCATCACCAATGTATATGTGTCTGCCAAGCCAGGCGAGGTTAACAACTTGCGACCTGGTGCAGCGCAGTTGGATGCGTTCTTGCCACCGTCACTCTTGTGATGGAAGTAGTTCAAGCGATCAGGTCAGTCCGCATTCAACTTTGACTTGGAAGCTTTCGGATGAATGTCTTTGTTCTTTTGCCAATCCAGAAGGGCATGGCACAACTCAGTGCAGGTAAGCCTGAGCAGTGGCGAGGGTACATGAGTGTCCATGTCGTCAATCATGGAATTATACAATCAATCGGCATACTTACCATCGTTATTTGCCGGATGATAAAATTTGATATCGATGAACCGCAAGATTGCTTTCGTCAAAAAGTAAAATGGATGCTAGGCATTCGTTAATAGCTTTCGACTCTCTCTGCGTTGGATTTTGACCACGTACACCACCTTCCAGATGCTCTGCTATAGGTAAAAGATACTGATTGTCTGCCAGAATGCAATCAATGAATTCCAAACGCTCTGCAGCGGATTCAAAGCGGTGGAGATCGTAACCTGCTGCTTTGTTGTCCATTGCGGATTCAATAAAATGGGATATAACCATATCGACTTGTGCGCAAACCTGGTACCGGTTTGAGCGTGTAATATCCAATGTTGGGAGTTGCTTCAGCATACCTGTTTCAAGATCTCCTCGGTGTGTGCCACAATTGCTATGGACCAAATGTTGTTTTCCTGCATTGCGGTGATCCAGTACGTCTCAATTATCGACCAGTATGGGCCTTCAGGTAATGGTTTCGCAATGCGTCTCGTTGCATAACTTACCGTCTCCAAGTCGCTTGCACTCATAAATGACCCTCTGTTCCACATATATCGCTCCAGGAGCCTGTCCGTTGGAAAAACAAGGCGCGTCATGTCAGATTCACCAACCGGATGGATGCTGCGACTGCAGGAGATAACTGATCGAGGTGTAGACACCGCCTACTGTTGCAATTCTCACTGCCTCTTTCTCTGAATCCTTTCGGTCGCTTGGGTTCGCCGTGGATTTGTAATGACAGCGTGGGCTTCTGGATTATGGATGGGGGTAGGAAGGTTTTCAAGACCGCTGAGAGTGGGAGTACAAGCAGTGCCGGATGCGGGGCTGGATACAATGCGACGGATTTAGTCTGTCGGTGTGATTCCGCTGGGTGCTAGTGTGTTACAACGGTTTGTACCCTGCGTGGCGGTTCGAGCAATTAGTGACCGTTGCTCTGTAATGGACAGGATGGATGTCACGTATTAAGTGATATCTTCAATACGAGAATTGTTCAGCGACAATGAGGGAGTTCAGTTCTGACCTGGGATTGTAGAGGCCACAGAACTCCCTCGTTGGGAGGAATCCCTCTTGCCAGCCGGTACGGGAACGCGTCTCTTGGTTGTGGGACATTGAGTATTCTCCCGAGGCTTAGGCTTTTGTTGATTCTGATGAGGAGCAAGAATTCGAACATTTCGTACGACCGGAGATGTGACATGGTGAGGGCTTTGGGAAGATATCATCCAATATGGATGTTCGACGTTAGGACAGTCTGAATAAGCTCCTCTCCATGCATATGGAACGGCAGGCGAGGTCGACTACTATTTGAGCGACCGTGGAGGGATTCAACAAAAATGGAAGGCACAGTGTTGACCTCGCTAGAGTCTAACCCGTGACAATACTCTGGGATGGGATCCCTTCAAATGGATTGAATTATGGGGTTTACTGCCATCAGATTAAACTCAGATGAAACTCAGCATTGATATTCACTGTTACCGCAACCTCTGAAGGTCTATGTACACCGCTTGAAGTGTGTTTATGCCGTCTTGCCGTGATTATCATCGTATTGCACTGGTTCTCGGCACAATACTTCCCCTCTAGTTTGTATATTGTTAGCTGCCCAGTGTAAATGCCACTTTGGCAGAGCTCAAATCATCGCAAAGTGAACACTGAGGTATTCTCAATCCTATGACATCAGTTGCGTGTGCATATTCCACTGCTAGGTGTTTGTGGCCATGTTCGATGGTTCCACAGTTGGGACAACTTGAGAATTACTCAGTGCGCTCTGAAATGCACGAGGTCTGGTCGGTACAAGGGGTATGGCATGCCAAAGCAACGCACAGTGTTGCAAACTGTCCTCACCGCGAGTACTAAATCTTGACCTGAGGCTTGTTGTTCATGAGGTCTCTGGTGGTGCGGCAATATGAATGCTGTGCCGTTTTGTGTTCCTTAACCAACAATACTCACAAGTGGAAGCTTGAACCAACGAATCGACGGAACTTGAGTATAAATATCCCTTCTTCCCCTCTACACCACCATTAGCATTTCCTCATGTATTAAACACACCGGCTGCATCCTGAACTATCTCGACATCACGTGACTTGCTCAACAGATCGCATCTTGTTCTAAAACACCCCCGATAATTGACACATCTGTGTACATTCGCTCTGGTCTTCCTTTCACTACGTTCAACTGTATCATAATGCTAACGCATCGGATGTAGAATCATGTTCCACTCGCACCGATGGCACTAAATGGCAGCCGCAAAGGAAAGGGGAAGACAACTGCTAGGGCACACATGCCGACATCGGTTGAAAACCGATGCCTGTTGCTGGATCGGGACCGTATTCGGGGTTTCATCTCGGAAGAGATTAATCAACTCATACGGATATACAATGTTTGCGGAATCAAGGGTGAGTGAGCCTGGGACTTCTTTTGTGATATAATCTTTCTTGATTCTGTCCTAACTCGCCACTTTTCACAATTACAGCTGATGTGGCCGCACCGCATGAGCAGGAGTTCACCTTTTCGGTAGTTGTAGGCATCCTTCCACTCATATATGGGGCAAACATCTGACAAAATCCGTGACCAAATGAACAATTGGAGGTGGGACAACCCCCGTTCCTTTGGGGATCAAGTTGATTGCTCAAATCCGCAGACAACCAGCACTTGAAATGTTAAGTGCACCGGTGAGTGTCTCCATTGGTATGGTAGCGATGGTCTCAGGACAAAGATTGAGCTGCAAAGCTGCCAGCAGTACACGCCAGGCGATTTGCTAGCAGTGAGACCACAGAATTGGGATGAGATAATCGGTGAGGATGATATTGATGAGAACTGGGCGGATCCCGGAGCACCGAGCGATTGACAAAGCCGTCCTGGTGATGACAATGATAATGATGACGGGGAGGATGTGGAGGATGTGCAGGGCGGTGAGGAAGGGACTGGGAAAGGGTAGGGAACGAAGGATGGGAAGGTGAAAGGGATGGGGCAAGGCAAGGGAAACGGTAGAGGGAAAGGTATTGTTAAACTGTCTGAGACAGAGTCGGGCACAGAGGGCTAACTAGAGCAGGTATGTCTAGAGCCGGAATCATGGCCCATCATCTTAATTCCCTCAGATGATGATACCAACTGTACCGAGTCGGATGGCGAATATGACTCAAAACTTCATACTAATCAGGATATGTGCATGGAGTATGATGTGGACGCGCTGGACTGTGTTGATGTAGACGGCGATGTCGACGTGGAAAGGGACGGTGACAATGAGGAGGAGGAAGATGAAGAGGAGGAAGATCAACAGAAAGAAGATGAGGGGGAGGAAGAGGAGGAGGTGGATGAGGATGAGGAGGAGGATAAGGATGAGGATGATGGCAAAGAACCTCGGACGATTGGCCAGGGAGAGATGGTAAATCCATCAGCCGACGATGAAGATACCATGGTAGACGATCAGGCGATCTTGTAACCTGAGCATGGCCAGGAGATGCGCAAGCGTACCCCACGGCCATAACCTCCGGTAGCTTCCCCACGGCCACAAACCCCGGACCCTTGCCCACGACCACGTCCTCTAGAGACTCCTCCCCTCAGTGGACTGGAGCATTTGTGGATCGTGACGCCACGAAAACCTAGTCCTGCGGTGCCAACTCTGCGAGACGCTGAGGCAGCTGGAACCAACTCTAATGTGCATGTAGATCAGCAGTTGCTGATTGAATTGGCAGGTGGCGACAGTCTCACCGATATGCCGGTCCCTGATGTCTCTCTCCCACATGTGTCACTCCTCGATGTTACTCTCCATGAGGCACCCCCGGATTGGCATGGTAGGCGAGGAGTGATCCAGTCCTCATGTTTCAAACCAGGTGATGGGTGTCGAGTTCGGGTTAGAGTTGGGTTCTTATCTTCTTCGTTTGCCATGTTTAAATCTATATATATCAGGCATTGAGTATTCCATGCGTCGCGAGGTTTTTAAATCGCTCATGGTTTATTTTATTTATAGGTTTTGTATTGGTATTATTTTATTCGTTATATTTTATTCATAGTATTATGGGTCATCACGCATGCAGTGTTTTTGCAACTCCTGTTATGCAAGCAACCTGCTGGTGATGGTGTGGAGGCTCAGTACATCACTGAAGCATCGCAAGCTTATACCCACACCAGACTGCTCAGGCACAGCACCAACTTTGGTCCTATTCTATAGTGAATACTCCACTCCTCCCTTGTCGTCAACAATGCCAGAGAAGACCCGTTTCAGTTGCCCTGAATTTTCATGCCAAAAGAAGTTCTCCTCAGACAGCTGGGGACTTAACCATATCAAAATACACTATTCTGAACACCTAGAGCAGAATCTAACTGTACGCAGCGTGACCCGACGCATTGAACCCGCTCAGCGTTGTGAATTCAACACTAACAAAGAGTCAGTCAAAGACTTCGACGAGTTTCCCTACCTCGAAAACATTGAATACCTCGCAGCTACGGAGTCCCAACCACCGCCACATCTGCCGCAGAGGAAAATATATCACGGCGCCGGCGCTCCGCGGGACGATTACATTGCTGAGACATGCTAACACGACGCTCAGGATTGCCTTGAGACTAACCTACCAAACAATCCCTACTACCCGTTTGCGACTGGTCAAGAGTACAAATATATCCGGTATGGAATCAAGAAGAAGCGCATGAAGATGTACTATAACAACCTGCTAAAGGAGGAAAACCCCGCTGTGCATGTCCGAAGCTTCAAAAACGGGGATGGCATCCAGAAGCTCGTGACTAGCATGCCAGATGATCAGGCTCTTGGGGAGTGGGAACTACATAATCTCGAGGATATCAGATGCAAGGACAATCACCAACGCCCTATCAAATACTTGAGTTGAGATATCATCAAAAGCATGAGATGGTTGATGCGGCAGCCAGCCTACACCGAGCATCTCATTTTTGCTCCTCATCGGTCCTTTAACAGCGATGCAGCACTGAAACGCAGATATACCGAAATACACACTGTGGACTGGTGGTGGGAGACACAGGTAAGTAAAGATACTCACAGAGAATAACATGCTGATTGAAGTTTAGTTAACACTCACAGTCGAGGATACACTGGTTCCTTTGTACTTCATATCCTACGGAACAGATTTCTCGAATTTTGCTTGCGACAACACAGAGTGGCCTGTATATATGGCAATTGGCAATCTATCTTCGAAGATCTGCCAGACGCCCTCAATGCACTGCGTCGTAATGGTCGCTCTCTTACAGAGTCCGATAAAGAACACCAATATTCCTCAGAAGCCGCTGGATGAGCAGCGGGAACCAAACCAACATGTCCAGAAAGAAGTACTTCGGGAGCTGCTCCAGCCACTAACATGTAAATAAAAGCGCATCGCCAGGAGCGGGTTTAACAATGTTCTTTGTGCAGATAGCAACTTCAGGTGTTGAAAAACTGGTTTAAGCAGCACAGCATACAGATTGTCCAAAGTATAGCAACCTACATCGTGTCGAGCGGCATGTCTCTTATTGGTGTGCGTGTTCAAAGATCGAACTTGGGAATTATGTGCATCCTGACAAGCGACACCCCCGGCGGGATCACAACTTATAAAGACTGCTCAGCGATGACAACACCAAGGAAGTGGATTCCGAACTCTGGTCGCGCCATGTTCACTAAGTACTCAACATGTTTCGACATATTCCCTGTATTGTGAGCTGTCTCCCCAAGCCAGACCTCCTCCATACAATGCATACTGGTATGCTTGACCACCTCCAGCAGTGGATTTTCCACTGCTTTAAGACGCATGAACGGCTTTCCAAGTACAATGCAATCAGGTTATTTGTACCTGCTTACCACAACCCTACACCAAAAACTAAGTCATATAAGGAAGTTTCTAAATGGAATGGGAAGGAGATGAAGGAAATGAGCACGTACCTGCTTGGAGGTGTAACCCAGTCTCCACGAGGCGGAAAACCCGCTCAGTGTCCCAGAACCAATCACACAATTCAATGCACACGGACGTTATTAGAATTCTATATGTATGCTCGATATAAATCGCACGATGATGCAACATTGAGCTACATGGCGGACGACTTCGATGGTTTTCATACCCTCAACTATGTGTTTTTATTCGGGCGAGCAGGGATAATGGGGAAGGTCAAAGTCAATACCCTGGGAACGGAGCTCGTCAAGAAGCGAAAGGTAGACAAGGAAACAAAAACTGCAACATGGACACTGTCCCAGAAGCAGCGCGAAACGAATGCCGGGCGGGATTATATTAGCCACGAGATGAATATTCCCAGACAGACGATGCCGACATCAACTGTCCGAAAATCCACTTCATGTCTCATTGGGCCGAACAGGTTTGTCGATAAGGAGCCTGGCAACAGTATTCTGCCAAGAGCTATGAACAAGCACATAACACAAACCTCAAGGATGGATGGAATGCCTCCAATCACAATCTCAACTCCTTGCCACAAGTAATCACCTTTCAGCGTCTCATGCTCTGCATCGAAATAAGAGAGCTCAATACCCAAGCCCTCACTCAGCGTCGGGAGAACAGCGCTGCCTCCTGTAAAGTCCTCCCTCCCGGTGCTCATCTGGCTGTCCCCATGTTCCCCCAGTCCTATCCGAAGCCCGAGTTGATGGGACCCCAAAACCGCCATGATGGAAAGCATCCTGATGCTATGGTCAAACACTTGAGAGCATTACTCGACAATACACAGGACGAAACGCGCCGCGCGGCAATATATAACGGCATGCTCGAGTTTACAGAGCATACCAGTCGTAACAAGGGGTATACATTGGATCAACAACTGCATGCAATGGAATTCTGTATTGACCATGGTAGAAAGGTTCAACTTGAAAGTTTCGAAGTAGAATACATATCTCCAATGTGTCGATGTACAGGAAGACAGAGCTGGCGCAGAAGGTATCGACGGAACGACTGGGTGTGGGCAAAGCAATGCAAGGGGAGGTGTTAAGGCGTGCTGAATGGTCGTCTCCCGTGGCAACTGCAACGACTACTCACAATGATGCTATCAAATGAGGATGGAGCTGTCGTTGAGTACTGGTTAGCCCTGGCAGTCGCGACAATACCGGAAAATACGGTTTACTTAGATCCAGTCTCGAACTTTGTATCAGTGAGGAAAGCACCGGTAGCCCTTGGTTTGGAAGTTTTCAGCGTGGGACACATCATAGGCTGTGCGTATGTAATTCCAGAGATAGCTACTAGAAGTAAGACAGCAGACAGACGGAACGAGGGATCGATTGTCAACAGCTATATAGATTTCGCGACTTGGAATGATGTGTATAATTTGAAAAGAGAGAATTGCATTTTGGGCGAAGGTACAAGGGACGCGAAAAGAGATTTTTGAAGAGTCACGCATCGCCTCACAATCCCGGATAATTAGTAAAGAGAGAATTTCATTTTGTGCGCACGTAGAAGGAACACGAGGAGAGTTTTTCGCAGCTTTTCCCATCGCATTGCAATCCCTATGCAAACTAGTACCCAATCAGCCCAATCCGATGTATGGTCACAGTTGTGCACACCGGCAGACCATTGATTTATAATAGAAGACCGACAGAGCGACAAGAAAGAGTGAAACCGACATCATAGGGCAATATTCATCGCGACAAGTTGTATTGAGGCCGGGAGATGAGTAATCGGCCACCGGGGTTTCGCTGACGGCGCTGACAGAGCGCGTCCACTCTGATGGAGCTATTCCGCCCGGACGGAAATATTTTTTGCTGATAAATTACTGGTGTTACAAAACCAAAATTGTTACCATACTGCTGACACTGCGTTTAAGGATCGGTCAGGGAGTGTATCTCTCTCTTGTTTACCAATAAAAGCAGCCAGAACTTCATTTTTGAATGTCTGTGACCAATCACCCTGCAGAGTAAGCATGATACAAAGACAAACATAGTTGATGATACATTGACATATATTTTGTGATTGGTGCATCCATATTATGGATCCATGCGCTGACGCATAGTTTGTTAATAATGCTGGTGTGGCAGCCATTCTGTGCTGTTCATGTAAGTTGTTCTGTATTACTACATTGTTCTTTAATGATGCAGATAAATATAGCCTTGAAAATTTACTTTAAATTGTCCGCAAATGATAGATAATGATAATACTCGAGAATCTTTTTCCCTTCCCTCAATGCTTGTCTTCACTGTCTGGTTCACTCAAATGGCTGCTGTCGTCTACAATATTGCTGTCAGCTGCATTACCACGCAGCATATAATGAACTAACCTGTAGATGGACCTTCATCTGTTATGAAATCTGGAATCAAATCATTATCACACATGCGATCCTTGGCATATGGATTCAGATTGGACAATTTGTGCGCTGGGAAGTGGAGTATGTATATACACATATCCAGGTGGCACACCATTGTTTTCGTTGCGTTGTGTTCTCTCACTGTCAACAGGTGGCGCAGGTGGTATTCCAGGCCAATGTGGCACCCGTCGTGGTGCAGGTGCACCTGTGTTCTTGCACCTTCATTGTGTCAGTGGATTCATTGCTTTGCCATTGGGTGAAGGCAGGCAGCAGTCATATTGATTATTACGAACCATTACCGGGCGTCATTCTAACCCAGCCTTCAGCTTGGTATGTCCAGGAAACACTACACCGCGGGTCTTCTCTTCTCGGACTTCAACCCGAGGTGTATTAATTAGTTGTTGCGTTTCCTCTTATGGGGCGCAGGAAAACACTTCCTTGGCTATTTTGGCCAGATTCAAAGCAAGATGCATCTCGGACAGTTCAAGCTGTACCCGACCTGCTTGTATTGCCATAGTCGCTGAAATGTTTAGAACCTGCAAGAAATTAGTTCCTGCTTCTAAAGTGAGATTCGGCTATTACCGCTACCACATAAGACTCCATAGACTCTTCTACCCTACAAAGCCTGTTTTGTCCATTCCTGGGGACATTTACCATGAAATTGGTTTGGGAAAATGCCAGGACTGAGAACATCATGATGTTAAATTTCGTGCAATGTGCGGAAACATCCCTTGGTGGACTATTGTGGTTTCCCATTATGGGCAGCAATCAAGTGGTCATGTAGTACTCTCCGCACCCAAGCTGTGCTTTACATTGTCCGCTGACCATCTTCAATAGTGACATGGATGGACTCACATCCAATCGCGAGCGGTTTCTAATTCTTGCTTCCTCTGGTTATATGTATGGTTCTTACATGTGAGTCATGGGTCATGTTTTTGGTAGCTACAATTGTAGTGTCGGGGATGAATAACTGGTCTCTGCATTGCAGCTGTCACTCACCATGGGGCACATTTGTTGAAGGGCCTGTTCTGCAGCTCGATTCGGCTGCAATTGCACCAGGTTGAAGTGTTTCTGGAACATTGACCTGCAGTTGTGGCAAGGTGAGGATAATGATCACCAAAAGAAGTGGAAAGTCCTAAAGATTACATAGTTAGCTACAAGTCAAAATGGAATGAGTGACAGCCAACTTGCAGATCAGCAAAATGTATTTTACTCACTGGAAGCATCCAGGAGTGTCTGAGAGGATGTGGAGTGTAAACTTAGATGCGTCAATTGCAGGAGAGTATAAGTCCCTTGGAGGGGATTCCTGCCGGCCTTCAGAGTAAATGGCAGTGCCAGTGACAAATCTTGGAGCGCCAGCGACACGGCTAGGAGCACCTCGAATCACAGTAGAGCAGTCTGTGAAAAACAACATCTTCTTTGGCAACCCTGCTGGTGGTGCGCCAGGAAATCATAGCTACTACTTATCGTTCAACGATTGTTAAAACTCATGTATTCAGTGTGTATTCTCATCTATGTATCTATGTATCTATATAGCTACCCATCTACAGACGGTATATCTGGCCTGGCGGCAGGCCGTGGTTGAGAGCATTCGAGGTGCAGCTGAAAATGAGGATCGAGTGAACTCAGAGATACACTCCGATGCCATGATCGAACGAGTTTGGAGATGCACTTGGAGGCAGTAATCAAGTGTATTTGGAGATACACTTGGAGGCCGTGATCGAGTGAACTTATATATGCACTCCGAGATCGTGATGATGTGAGTGAAGATGCACTTGGAGGCCGTGATCGTGCGAACTTGGCGGCCGTAATCGAGCCACTTTGGAGACCGTAAGCGAGCAAGTTTGGAGATGCACTTGGAGGCCGTATTCGCGCGAGTTTGATGATGCACTTGGAGGCCGTGATCAAGTGAACCTGGAGATGTAATACGACATCGTGATCGAGCGTGAAGATGCACTTGGAGACCATGATTGAGACAACTTGGACTCCGTAATCGAGCAAGTTTTGAAGAGTACTCAGAGGGAGTCGACGAATGGCACGCCGGATGCTGAGACTCTTGTCATCAGTCAGTTAACTCGCAACCGTGGGAATGTGATAATGCGACTTTACTTTTGAGCTCACATTGAGAGTTGGCCGATTGCAGTCGATCGTGTAGGGAGACACGCCCAAAGCTGAAGCAACATTCAGGGGTCTACTCGTAATCATGAGAATGAAGGGAAGACAAACAATCTTTTCAGTGTATGCGGTACTCGGTGTATGCTGTACTCAGTGTATGCTGTACTTGGAGTATGCTGCACTCGGTGTCAACTTATGATCATGGCATGCAGAGATAGAGTGGGATGACTTAATTTTGTGTTCTGCGATGATGGTTGAGTTGTGGACAAGAAAGAGAGAGATGGGGGATAAAGATGCAGACGATATGGAGGATACAAGCGGATATGAGAAATCAGGATTACGACTGGCTTGATTGGGTTCAGAAGAACTCATATTGCTGTACCTAGACGACACATTGGGACTCGTACCTGCTGTATCGGGAATGGTAAATTGACTCACATACGAAATTATCTGAAATCCCAGTTGCTCATGATGATTTCCCCCATACCCTCTCGTCTCTCTTTCTTGTCCTCAACTCTACCCCCACCTAAGAACACCAAGTTAAGTCATCGCTCTCTTTCTCTCCATGCCATGATCAAGTGTAAACATCCAGTACAGCATACAGTGAGTACAGCATGCACCACGTACTGCATCATTCCAAGATCGACTGTCTCCCGCTCCCAGCCAGTCTCACATCTCTCGGCAGACTATGTTGTACACAATTCTCGCGATTCGCACAATTACGAGTGAACCAATGAACAGAGTATCAGCTCTTGTCGCGCCTCTCTCCCAAACTACAACCTCCAAATTGACCGCCTATTGGTACTCCTCCAATTTCACTCGGATATGGCCTCCAAGTGCATCTCCAAACTCCCTCGATCACAGGCTCCAGGTATATCTCCAAACTCACACGATTACGGCCTCCAAGTTCGCACATTCCCGGCCTCCAAGTGAATATCAAAACTCATTCAATTACGGCCTCCAAACTCGCTCGATCACAGACTCGGTGTGCATCTTCAAACTTGCTTGGTGATTGTCTTCAAACTCGCTCGATCACCGCCTCGATGTGTATCTCCAGATATGCTTCATTGCCTCCTCCATCTGCCTCTCCAAACTCGCTCGATCTTGGCCTTCAAGTTCAAACCACCAGCGCCTCCAAGTGCATCTCAAAAAGTGCCCAAGAACATCCTCCCAGTGCATCTCTGAGTTCGTTTGATCGCGGCCTGCAAATCCATCTCTTAGTTCAACTCGATCTCGGCCTCCAAATGCATCTCCAAACTCACTCTATCATGGCCTCCATGTACATCTCGTAGTTCACACGATCACGGCCTCCAAGTGTATCTCTACGTTCACTCAATTGCCGTCTCCAGGTGCTCCTCCTGTTACGCTCAATTACCGTCTGCAGCCAGATTGGCCATATGTATATATACAGAGACTTCGATAGGTAAAACATGCCATATTATGATTTAACGAATCTTGTGACTGTAAGAAAGACGAATATGGTAGACGAAATGCCTTGTGGTTATGGAACCCTAAGAAACCACTGCTGTGAGAATACGTCACGAAGTCTCCTGCAGACCTGCGCAAAGGTCTCAGCTGCTCCAAGATGTGACTATCCTATAAGTCAAATATCGTGGCATCCTGACTGCACCTCTATAACTGCAGGTGCTTTCAGGCGCACCTGAGAATGCTCCTGCAGAGTCAGAGAGCACTTTGCATATCTTCAGGGGGGCCTGGGAACATATGGAATTATTTAGTAGCACCGGTGGGGGCGACCGGAGTGTCTGGGAGGTTTGAATGTGGCTTCCGGACCGATTTACATATTGCTGATGCAAATTCAATTTGGGCTGAATCCTGCCGCATATTAGTCCACTGTAATCAGCTCACGGCGATTCCAACGGTCCTATGATGTGCAGTAAGTCCATCTGACGTTGTTTGTGTGTTAACAGGGATACAGTGTTATGGACAACAGCTGCTATCTCATGTTTGATTGATACTAATACGACATTGTTCAATGAACAGGACATCTGGTGATATCTATCTCAAGATAGCGCCGGGCGCTTACATGACTCACATGCTAACCATCAGGTCTCCATGTATGGTCAGCATCACTATTCCGGAAGAACTGACAGTCCAAACCATCAATCTGCTTGGTTAAAATTTATAAAACCTAAGAACCTTTACCCACCAGACGCAGCTTGCTTCCATGTTGTCCATATCTTGCAAGGTCCAAAATCTCGTACAACACCCTGCGATACTTTGGGTAATGCTCCAAAAAAGAATCTTTCGCCCCTTCCTGTAGGCAAGTACAGTGAATCAACGAAGCAATTCACACAATGATGTCATCAAGCGAATAAAGGCAAGAGTGGCTTGGAGGCATAAGGGGTCCTAACGTTGGGAGCATAACTTAGCTTAGGATCAAAAATGAGGCCGTCAGTGGTGAAATGGCAGGAAATACACTTCGTAAGCAACAAAGAGAAAGCGAAATGGATCAAGGATCATGTGGACACAGAGACCGCAGTGCCAAGATAACAAGTTGAAGACGCAGAGCCAGCGATTATGCAAGAGCAGAAAGATATGAGACATGTTGAAATGGCACGATCAACAACCACAAAGGCTGAAACATCATTACAGGAGATGTCGAATGCTACCAGAGACAGTCTGAGCGGACTTGGAAGTTCCAACGATCAGGAGGATAGGGAAGACGAGTATGATGATGAAGAAGTTACAGAGCTTCACAAGCTGAGCGAAGATTACGAATATCGTTGGGTGATTCGCACAATCTCATAACCCATATTACACTGAGTAAACAGCATTCGGCAGCGGCAGATGATGGATGATGAACTGAATCAACCGGGTTCGGGGGATTCAACAGACAACATCCAGATGAGAGATGGAGAGTATGGAATGACTGAATTGATGGTTCTGGCAGGTTTGAACCCACAAACAGACACATTGGAAGCCGCACCAGCACTGACAACATTTGGAGAAGTTATGCAGGCTCTTGATACTGTCCCCGGACAATCACAAATGCTACAAGTGACATCGCGGCAGGGAAGTAGCGCAATAAGGCTGGGTCCGGGGAACTCTTAGGATGGCAATGGCATAGTTCCTCTGACACCTGACGTGGTGACCAATTCTTCACAAACGGAGATTGTGAAGCCAGTTCAACCCGTAAGGTGGAACCCCTGCGGACGGAGTGCCTAGCGGATTACGATATTGACATGGGATAGGGACGAAGACATTGAGACGGCTCCTTTGTCGCTGTTTGAGTCGTCAGCAGATTAGGAATTTTAAATGACTAGTCGTGAGTAAAAGCAATTTGCACCAACTCTGTTAGGAGTCAGCGTTTTCTGGATTTCAGTTACTGAACTGCAGTACAGGATTAATTGTTAGTATAGATGGAAGGGTCATACAGGCCATGAGAATGATCTAGATTCCAAATGATGTTGTTTGACGAAGAACAAACTGTATATGATGTTGACCCTTAAGGTTAAATAATAAAGCACAACCTAAATGTGAGACTAAATTTACTCACAAAGTGTATGTAAGTAATGTCATACGACTCATAGACGGAGCCGTCACAGCAAATCCTCAACCGAGACAAATACCAGCCACCTGTCTGCATAAATCCATGCAGCCAACTCCATAACTCCCCGCTCAGACCTCCAGCACATGGTCAAGAAAGTGGAAATTGCTTATAATTCATCCTGGAAATTGAGGAGAAAGAGCATGATAAGGAATGGTGAGCACGTCGGACTATAAATATCTCACACTGGGGAATGGATTTTTATGCCCCACATTGCTGGCCGAAAGCGCAGAAACGCAGTGGACCTACGTCATTCCTCATGATCATGAAGTGAATCATTGTGGATCAGAAACTGAAATGTCTTCGAGATGTTGGATTCAAATGATAATACATAGAAACGGTGTACTGGCTGCCAATACAGACTGATTGCAGTTTTGTACAATTTTTGAGCAACCAATGACTGTTAGTCTGTCTCTGAGGTGAGATCAAAGGTGACATGCAGGAATGGCGCATCAAGAATTTTTCGCATTATAACGTGGAAAATCCAGAGGGATTTGCTGCAACATTAATGCATAATCGAACTATGGCCCGCCAATCAAGTCAAAAATGTTTGTGAGATCATCGCTAAGATGTGCTAAAAATGAGGATCAACGGAGTGACAATGTCATTTGGCCTTGCATGATGGAAAATGCAATCACTGCAGTGTAACAATAATCTATAATTGAACGATCAGCTGTCTTTTTTGGCGACAATGGGTTGTACAAGATCAGTACTATATCCTAACAATAAATATCAACGGAGCTTCAACAGCTTCGGACTTTCCATCTTGGAAAATGCAAGAGCGCGGCGGCGATGTTAACCTATAATCGAACTATCGGCTGCCTTTCAAGGTATAAATGCTTCCAACAACCTCTTCACTATGCTGTCAACATGTGCATCAATGGATCGTTAACCATTTAGGGCTTTGCATCTTGGAATGTCAAGGCATTGTGGGACAATATAATTCCATAATCGAACTATCAGGCGCCTCTCTAGGCATTAATACTTATTGGAACATTGTAACCAGGTCCCAGAATAAGTATTACAAGAGTATCAATGATTGTTGAACTTGCATCTTGGGTTATCTACCGACAATGGAAGGCACACAATCCACAATCACCCAATTGGCAGTGTTTATTTGCAAAATGCTACTGACGATATTGCGTCTGCCTCCTAAGATTGAGCATCCACAGAGTATCAACAATTTTTGGGGAGGTTCAGAACGCTGAAGAGCAATGAAATGCATTGTGCTGTTCCTGAATTCTATTTTACGTGGTCAGTCTTTTTAATCTTTCCTTGTATACAACTTCACAAATAGGCATCCAATGTCTTACAGATCTGACTTTATTGCTTATAGCGGTTGAGTCAATATGTAACAACCTGCAGTCTGGTATACTCTATCGTTACTTTCGGCAGTCTCTCGAGTTGTAATACTGAGCTTTCTAATTCCTACCACCATGTCGGATTGTAAAATCTTTGAACACCTGATTGCTCGAGGTGACACGTCAGCAAAAACATCTTCTGTTACGTGTGATCCCAGAGGCTATGTGACCTACCGTAACCTCCCGTAACACCGATAACACCACATAGTACAAAACACCCCTGAGCTGTTTTTGGTAACCCACGATAATTCACCTGTAATTTACCAATAGCATAACTGAATTATTTCTGTAATGCCACCATAGCGCATGTATTATATACTGCAATTTATGAATTATACTTCAGATTCAACAGTTACTTATTTATTTACTACTCCGACTATCGCGACTCCAACAAGCTCACTCCCACTACTGACATGCTCACTCTAAACGCTCTGACATGCTCGCTCACACAACTCTAACATATTCACTTTCAAACCTCCAATATGCTTTGTCTCACTGCTGACATGCTCACTCTCACCACTCTGACAATCTGGCTTCGCTGGGAGTAAGCTGGTAGCAGTAGATCCGGTTTTGCAGGTAGGGAAGAAACTAGCTTCGCTGGTAACAGTGGATCTGGCTTTGCTGGAGGGAAGCTGGTAGCGGTGGAATGATCACTCTCACCTCTCTGACAACCTGGGTTCGCTGATAGCAGTGGATCTGGCGTCACTGGGAGCAAGCAGGTAGCGGTGGAATGCTCACTCTCACCTCTATGACAATCTGGCTTCGCTGGGAGCAAGCTGTTAGCGGTGGATCTGGCTTCGCTGGGAGGACGCCGGTAGTGGTGGAATGATCACACTCACCTCTCAGACAATCTGGCATCGCTGGAAGCGGTGGAGCTGGCTTCGCAGGTAGAGGTGAAACTGGCTTCGCTGGTAGCAGTGGATCTCGCTTCGCTGGGAGCAAGCTGGTAGTGGTGGAATTCTCACTCTCACCTCTCTGACTATCTGGCTTCGCTAGGAGCAAGCTGGTAGCGGTGGAATTCTAACTCTCACCTCTCTGACAATCTGGCTTCGCTGGGAGCAAGCTGTTAGCAGTGGATGTGGCATCGCTGGTTGCGGTGGAATGCTCACTCTCACCTCTCTGACAATCTGGCTTCGCTAGGAGCAGTCTGGTAGTGGTGGATCCGGCTTCGCTGGTAGGGGCGAAGTGGCTTCGCTGAGAGCAAGCTGGTAGCAGTGGATCGGGCTTCGCTGGTCTGGGTGAAAGTGACTTCGCTGGTAATGGGGTGTTACATAAAGTGAAAGGAAGAATAATCGAAGAGTAAAATACCCGATGGTGGTGATTGTGATGGTGGTGATGCTGATGGTGGTAATGGTGATACTGATGGTGGTAATGGTGATGAGGGTGGAGACGACGATTGAAAAAAGGGAGGTTGATGGAATGCATGCAGTATGAGAAGCTTGCTTCATTCTGTAATTTGATATTACATATGGTAACACTCATATAACATTCTCATACCTCCTCGCTGATGGCAATAGTACATGGTAGGCAGTCATAATCTATAGGAAACAACGGTACCCAAGTCGTAACAAAGATAATATATGTCCGTTACGGTCGCACCAAAGCTTTTCCCGATGTGTTCACTCACAAAAATGAATGTGTCTTGATTTATGATTTGAGAGACCTTACTTTGCAACTCATCATCGATGGCTGGTAGGCTGCAAAGTATTTAGTCTCGCAGTGGCTGATTTAGTATTAGCAACGGTTCCGGACCGTCACTTGGGGTCCGGGTCTGGGTCGGAACCCAACTGGCACCAAATTGGGGGTTTCGGACGTCAACAAACACACACTGTTGATTCGGGTATGGTGCAATCGACATCTTCCTGCCCATCTGAATTGGCCAGGTCCTCAGCTTGTCCACCAGTGGGTCCATATGAAAATACACATTTCGCACTTGCCTTTGCTATGTGATAATAGTACTCAATCAAAATCGATTATTTGACATCCAGGAATCCCATTTACCATATTTTCCTTTGTGCGAAATCGATTACATTTTAATTCATCTTTTTCCTTTACTAATTAGTATTTTTGATCATGGAGGAGGTTAATAGTTCAATTCGAACCACCAATGTCAATGTGGTGCCTGCATTACTCAATATGCATCACGAGAAATGCATGACGCGAGGTTGACGGTCAATATACGAATGGGGCCGTGACCGTATCACTTTCACTTTTGCCACTGATGGCTGGCAATATGTTGATTATGGATAACAGTGAGCAAATCACTTACCAATTACCATATTCCAACAACCAAATTTCATTGAGGCTCGATTGACGCACATTTTCAGAATGGGGAAGTGACCATTTTGTTTGCTCTTTTGATAGTAAAGGCCGCCAATATGTTGGTTCCACATAACAGAAAGCATATCCCGTTCCAATGACCATAGTTACATTGCCAAATATCGTTGACACTCTGTTGACGGACTGTTAAAGGTGGTAGCGACATCGACACTAACCATATTGCAAATAAAGGCAGCCAAATGTCAACTATCCATACAGAACTTTGTACAACCCCTGGATTACACAACATCCAATGGCCAAGATCGTTGATGCTCTGTTGATGCACTGGTGATGCTCATTTTTCGATGTAGCAAAATCGACTCTAACCACATTTTCCCTAAAGGTGCCCAATACATCAAGTATTGGTAAGTGGTATACTAGTACAGTGCTTTGATTACACAAGTTGCAACACCCAAAAACGTTGACACTCTGTTGAGACTCTGTTGACACTGCGTTGACAATGTGTTGACGCTCGGTTGACGCTGAATGTCAGGTGTAGCGATATGGACATTGACCATATTGCCTGTAAAGGCGGCCAATAGTTTCATTACAGATACAAGCCATTGCACAGCCCTTGGATTTTACAAGATGCAACATCTAGGATTGTTGACGCTCTGTTGACGCTCTCTTGATCCGCCGTTGATGCTCTGTTGATGCTCTGTTGACACTCTGTTGACGATCATTGTCGGGTGAAGCAACATCGTCATTAACTAAAATTCCTATAAAGGCAGCCAATCTTTCGAGTATGGATAAAAGCTGTAGTTCAGCCCTATCATGACACAAGATGCTGCACACAAAATCGTTGACGCTCTGTTAACGCTCATTTACAGACTTCGGCTGTGACCATGTCATCTTGTCTTTTGAGCACAAAAGCTGCCAAGAGGTTGATTATGGGTAAATGCCGTAGCACTGCCGTTGTATTATACAAGAGTCACCACCCAAGATTGTTGACACTCTGTTGACGCTCTGTTGATGCTCTATTGATCATCTGTTGACGCTCTGTTGGTGCTCGGTTAACACTCTGTTGACACGCATTGTCTGTTGAAGCAATGACAACATTAATTATTTTACCTATAACTGCGGCCAATATTTCCATTATGGATAAATGCCGTAGCGCAGCCCTTGGATGACACATGATGCAACACACACAATCGTTGACGCTCTGTTGACGCTCAGTTTCAGACTGGGGCTGTGACCATGTCGCCTTCTCCTTGCCCATAAACGCTACCAATCCGTTGATTATGGGTAAGTGCCGTAGCACAGCCTTTGGATTATACAAGATGCAACACACAAGATTGTTGACACTCTGTTCATGCTCTGTTGATGCTCTATTGACCGTCTATTGATGCTCTGTTGACGCTGTGTTGATTCTCTGTTGAAGCTCATTGTCAGGTGAAGCAACGTCAACATTAATCATATAGCCTGTAAAGGCGGCCAATACTTCAATTCTGGATGAATGCCATAGCGCAGCCCTTTGATGACGCAAGATGCAACCGACATAATCGTTGACGCTCTGTTGATGGACAATATCAGACATGCGCTGTGACCATGTCGCCTACTATTTTACCGATAAAGGCAGCCAATATGTTGAAAATGGGTAAATGCCGTAGCACAGCCCTTTGGTTATACAAGATGCAACACCCAAGATTGTGATGCTCTGTTGACGCTCTGTTGATGCTCTGTTGATGCTCTGTTGATGCTCTGTTGATGCTCTGTTGATGCTCTGGTGATGCTCTGTTGATGCTCTGTTGATGATCTGTTGATGCTCTGTTGACGCTCAGTTGACTCTCATTATCAGGTGAAGCAACATTGACATTAACCATATTGCCTATATAGGCGGCCAATACTGCGCATATGGATACAAGCAATACTACAGCCCTCGGGTGACACAAGATGCAACACCTGAAATCTTTGACGCACTGTTGACGCTCATTTTCAGACTGGGGCTATGACCATGTCACTTTCCCTTTTGCCTACAAACGCTGCCAATAAATTGATTATGGTTTAATGACATAGCCCAGCCCTTGAATTATACAAGATGCAACACCCAAGATTGTTGACGCTCTGTTGACGCTCTGTTGTTGCTCTGTTGATGCTTTGCTGACGCTCTGTTGATGCGCTGTTGACGCTGTGTTGACACTCATTGTCAGGTGAAACGACATCGAGAGTAACGATATTGCCTAGAAACGCAGCCAATATTTCGACTATGGATAAAAGCCGTAGCTCAGCCCTTTCATGACACATGATGCAACACACAAAACGGTTGACGCTCTGTGGATGATCATTTTCAGGCCGGGGCTGTGAACATGTCGTATTGTTATTTGACCACAACGGCTGCCAATACGTTGATTATGGGTAAATGCCATAGTTTGGCACTTGGATTATACCAGATGCAACACCTCAAATAGATGAGGCTATTCTGATGCTCTGTTGATGCTCTGTTGACGCTCTGTTGACGCTCTGTTGACGCTCTGTTGACGCTCTGTTGACGATCTGTTGACTCTGTGCTGACGCTCTGCTGACGCTATGTTGACGCTCTGCTGACGCTATGTTGACGCTCTGTTGATGCTCTGTTGACACTCTGTTGATGCTCCGTTGACTCACTGTTGACGCTATGTTGACACTCATGTGATGCTAATTTTTACGTGTCGCAACATCGACATCAACCATACTGAATACAAATGAGGCCAGTACTTCAATTATGGGTAAAAGCCATAGCACAGCCATTGGATTAGACATGTTGCAACACCCACAATTGTTGACACTCTGTTGAGATGGCTTTTTAGAATGGCACTGTGACAATGTCGCTTTCACTTTTGCCAATAAAGGCTGCCAATACGTTGATTATGGATAACACATCAGCAACAACCCTAGGTTCCGTCTGAAACACCCGGGTATTCCAGACAACTCTGACAGCTCTGGCGGAACCTTGTACCCTTTGACAGAGAATCAGACGCGACCAGTCGCCCAAGTGACGGATCGCGTTGCTTTCCTCCTTTTCACGGCTATCATAAAGTGACTTGTATTATTGCAACGCATCACATTGTATATTACGTTCACTGCTCCAGCATCAGGCGTCCTTGACTCTGCGTGCGGAAGGTGGCGACGTATACATACCATCAGAAGGACACATATGTTACACCCTTTGTAGGGGTTGCAGTAATGCATTGGCCATTTACACAAAGTGTGGCGATGTTTATGCAATTCTTCGTCCGATAGCCACATGCCACACTCTTATTTATGTTTCGCTTTGACATTTTGTTACTTATTGCAATATAGTCGTCGCTTGGGATACATCGCTTGCCGTTGCATTTGCTTCGCCATTATCGTATTTTACATGTCTGAAATATACTGTCCAATCTTCACACTCTCTAGTACTATGCCCACAGTACTCCACATTCTGTCTTGATCCATCATCGGCTTGCGATGCTTCTTTCTCGTCATAAGCATCCGCATCATCGCCATCCTCAGCCTCGTACCCGTCGGCATCACTGGTTCCAAGGTCAAACATCTTGCGTTCAGTTGAGTCCCGTCGTCGCCGGCTGGCGCTGGGGATGGCATCACTTCCGTCACCTTAATCTTCGAAATTCCCCCTGCCCCCTGGAATCCCGAAATGCAGTTCGTCATTCGTGCAATTGTTGTCTATCAGGATATTTCGGTCAGTGCTTCTGGTCCCAGGTTCCTGAAGTGCAACTTTGGAGTTCAAATAGTCAAGAAGAATAGCATTGTCAAAAGGCGCTGCTTCCACGCTGATCACCATGGCTGGTATTGCGTTCTCCAGCTGTTTGATCTGACGCTTGACTGTGGTAGGAGTGTTGTTATACACCCTCTGCTGATACATCTCCGGTAGTGTGTTCCAGGTATTCATCAAGAATGTATACGTGTCTGCAATGCCATGCGAGGTTTTAACAACTTGCGACCCATTTCAGCGCAGTAGGATACAATCTTACCACGCTCATTCTTGCAGTTGAAGTAGTTTGAGTAATCAGTTCTGTACGCATCCAGCTTTGACTTGGAAGCTTTTGGATGAACATCTTTGTTCTTTTGCCACTCCAGAGGAGCATGACACAACGCGGTACAGGTAAACATCATCAGTGGCGAGGGTATATGACCTTCCTTGTTGTCAATCATAGGATTATAAAATGCATCCGCACACTTAATGAGGTTATTCGCACGATGATAAAATTTCATGTAGGTAAACCGCGGGATCGCTTCTGCCAGGAAGTAAAGTAGGCGCTAGCCATTCTTAAGCAGCTTTTGTTTCTCTCTGCGTTTCATTTCGACCACAAACACCACCTTCCACCCGGTCTGCGATAGGAAAAAGGTACTTATTGCCTGCCAGAAGGGACTTAATGAATCCCAAACACTCAGCAGCGAATTGAAACCGGTGGAGATCATAGAGCTCTCGTATGTTGTCCCGTACTGATTGAATAAAATTGGATTTAACCTTATCAACTTGTGCTCGAACCTGGTGCCGGTTTGAGCGTGTAATATCCAATGTGCGGCATTCCTTCAGCATACCAATCTCAAGATCTCCTATGTGCGTGCATCACAAGCTATGGACCAAATTTTATTTTGCTGCATAGCGGTGTTCCAGTACGTCGCGACCATCTGCCAGTGTGGGGCTTCAGCTAATCCTTTCGAAACGCGTCGCGTTGCAAAACTTCCTTTCTCCAAGTAGCGTACACTCATCAACGGCCGTCTGTTCCACATGTAGAGCTCCAGGAGTCTGCCTGTTGCAAACACAAGAGGCATCATGTCTGAGTGACCAACTCGATGGATGATGCGACTACTGGAGACTATTGATGGAGGTGTAGGTACCGCCTGCGGTTGCAACTGCCAGTGCCTATGTCTCCGATTCTTTTCAGTAGCTCGCGTTGGGAGTGGATTAGTAATTATCGCCCGGGCTGGATACAACATTACGCGTCGAGGTTGCTCCGGATGCTAATGTGCTACGACTGCTTGTACCCAGTATTGCGGTTTGAGAATTCATTCACCGTCGCTGTGTAGCGGATGGGGTTGAAGTTGCGTGTTGATCGATATCTGCAACGCGAGAATTGTTCAGCGAAGATGACAGGGTGACGTTGTGACATTGGATTGTTGAGGGTACGGAACTCACTCCTTGTGAGGAAACCCTATTGCCAACCTTTCCTGGAAACGCGTCTCTTAGCAGGCGGAAGTTCATGATTCCCCGAAGGCCCACGCTTCTGTTGATTCTGACAATTAGCAAGACTTCGAATGTGTCAAACGACCGGAGTCATGTCAGGGTGGGGGCTTTGGAATTGCATAGTCCTATATAGATGTTCGATGTTAAGAAAGCAGGAATAATTGCCTGTACATGCATATGCAACGGAAGACAAGGTACACTCCTATATGACCGACAACGGAGGGATTTGACAAAAAAGGGGGGCGCAGTTTGGACCTCGCTAGACTCTAAACCCTGACAATACTCGGTGACGAGATCCCATGAAAAGCATTGAACTATGGGGTTAACTGCGATCAGATTAAACTCTGATTAAACTCAGCATTGATATTCACGGTTACAGCAACGTGTGAAGGTCTATTTGCACCGCTTGAAGGGTGTTTCTGCCATCTTGGCGCGATTATCATTGTACTGCACTCGTTTCTGGCACAAGACTTCGAACCATCGATTGCCTACATCTTCAGCTTCCAAGTGGATATCCCTCTTTGGCAGAGCTACAAGCATCGCAAAGCAAACAATGACGTCTTCTCTATCCTATAACATCAGTTGCGTGGGCTTTTTCAACTGCTAGGCATTGGTAGCCATGTTGGATGGTTGCACATTTGGGACAACGTGAGAACTACTGAGTTTGCTCTGAGATGCGTGAGGTCAGAGAGGTTAAAATGATATATGATGCAAAAGCAACACCCGGCGTGGTAAAATGCCCTCTGCGCAAGTATTAAATCTCGTCTCGATGCTTGCCATTCATGAGGAGCCTGGTGGTTCTGCAAGATAAAGTCTGGGCAGTTTAGTGTTCGTTCACTAACAAAACACACAACTTGAACCTTGAACCAAGAAATCGCTGGAACTCGAGTATATATATCGCTTCTTTCAGCCTACAACCCATTTCTCATTTCCTCCCGTATTATTCACACCGACAGCATCCTGATCTCGATATCACGTGACTTGTACAAAACAACGCCTCTCTTTCCAAAACACAACCGATAATCTACACAACTTTTTATATTCCCCCTGGGTCTGCTTCCGCTAAAACTGTATCATAATGCTAACGTTTCGGATGTACATTCATTTTCAACTCACAGCGATGGCACCAAATGGTAGCTGCAACGGAAAGGGTAAGGCTAGGGCAAAGATGCCAACATTGGTTATAAATCGACACCTGTCGTTGGATTGGGAATGTATAAAAATATTCCTCTCGTTAGACCTCTGTGGACTCATACGGATATCCCATGCTTGCGGTGTGAAAGATGGGAGGGCATGGGACCTCTTTTATGATAAAATCTTTCTTGATCCAGTCAAGACTCGCCACTTTTCACAATTCAAGCTCAGGGGGCCGCACATCACGAGCAGGAGTTCGCCTTTTCGGGAGTGGTGGGCTGCCTTCCGCTCATAAATATCGCAAATATTTCACAAAACCCACGACCAAATGAACAATTGGAGGAGGGACAATCCACTTCCCTTCGGGGATCCAGTCGATCGCTCCAATGCACAGGCAACAGGTTTGGGGAAGATTAAACGCACCGGTGAGCGTTACTCTTGGAACGATTTATGATGATCATAGGGCAAAGATTGAGCCGCCAAACTGTTGGAAGTACAAACCAGGCAACTTCCTGGCAGTTACACCACTGAATTGGGATCAGATAAGTGACGAGGATGATGATGATGACAACGGGGCGGATCCCGGTGTGCCGAGCAGTGGATGGAGCCGTCCTGGCGATGGTAATGACAATGACGACGGTGAGAGTAAGGAGGACACGCAGGGCAGTGAGAAAGGGACCGGGAAAGGGAAGGGAACAGATCATGGGAAGGGGAAAGGGAAGGCGCCTGACGACGGGAAAGGGGAAGGGAGAGGGAAGGGGAAGGGAAACGGTAAAGGTACAGGTATTGTTATACACACCCCGGAGGGAGATGATATCTCTCGTGCCGTTGCTTTGCAGTTGCAGAAGCATTTGTCACAGGCAGACTTGGACACTGAGGGCTAACTAAAGCGGGTATTTTTAGAGACGGAAGCATCGCCAGCAGTGTCAATTTCCTCAGATGTTGATAGCGACTCTACCAAGTTGGCCAGTGGAAATGTCTCAGAACATGATTCTGATGTAGTTATGCGAATAGAGGATGATGTGGAGGCACCTGACAGCGTTGATTTAAACGGCGATGTGGATATGAAAAGGGACGGTCAAAAGGAGGTAGATGAAGAGGAGGAAGATGAGAAGGAGGGGGAGGTGGTGGATGAGGATGAGGAGATGGATGAGGATGAGGATGAGGATGAGGATGAGGATAATGGCAAAGAACCTCAGATGATTGGCCAAGGACTGGTGGTAAATACAGTTGCTGACAATACTGATACCATGGTAGACGATGAGCCAACCATGCTACCTGAGCATGGCCAGGAGTTACACGAGCATACCCCATTGCCACAACCTCTGGTGCGTGCCCCCCGGCCACAACCCCCGGAGCCTCCCCCACAACCAAAAACCACGGTGAATAATACCGTCTATCGGCGGGAGCTTCTGGAGCGTGTGACACCGCAAAAACCTCGCCCAGTGGCGCCAACTTTGCGAGAAGTTGAGGCAGCCGGAAATACCTCGGATGTCGATGTGGAGCAGCAGCTACTCGGCGAATCGGCATGAGCCAATGGTCTCCCCAATTGCACTCTCCCTGATCTCCCTCTTCCGGATGTCCCTCCCACGGATATTCCTCTCCCGGATGTCCCTCTCGCCAATGTCCCTCTCACTGATGTCCCTCTCCCTGAGGCGAACCTGGATGGCTCGGTAGGCGAGAAGTGAACTAGTCCTTGCATTTCAGAGGAGGCGTGTGTTTGGGTTAGAGTCGTGTTCTTGTCTTGGCAGTTTCCTTTGCTGATATATATTCATCTCAGGCACTGAGTAAGTCACGCGTGGAGGTGTTTTGTTCGTTAGGGTTAAGGTTGTGCGCTTCTTCGTTTCTGTGGGTCTGACCTATTTATCTCAGGCATTGATTAGTACACGCGTCGCGAGGTAGTTGCATTGCGCAGGGTTTATTTTTTATTTATTCATAGTATTATGGGACATCGCGCATGCAGTGACTTTGCACCTCCTACGGTGATGGTGTTGAGGCTCATTAAATCTCTCAAGTATCATGAGCTTAAACCAACACCAGACTGCTCAGGCCCAGCACGAACATTGAGCACTTCCTACAGTGAATACTCGACTCCTCCGGTGTCGTCGACAATGCCAGAGAATACCCCATTGCGTTTTCCTCACTTTGCATGCCGAAAGAAGTTCACCTCAGACAGCTGACGACCTAAACATATCAATATACACGATCCTCAACACCTTCAAGTTGGAAAGAATTTGACTGTTCGCTGCACGCCCTGACGTGTTGAACCCGCTTAGAGTCGTGAATTCAACGCTAACAAAGATTGTGTCGAAGACTTGGACGCGTTTCCCTACCTCGAACACGGTTAAAACATCCTAGCCTCGGAATCGCAACCACCACCACCTCCTCTCCCACGCAAGGAAACCTACCCCAGTGCCGGAACTCCACTGAGTAATTACATTGCTGAGCCATAGGAACGCCACGCTCAGGGTTTCCTTGAGACGAACCTACAGAATACTCCCTACTACCCGTTTGCGAGGTGTGAATAGTACAAATACATCCAGTGTGGGATCAAGAAGCATGGTGTGAAGACGTACTATGACAATGTGCTGAAGGAAGAAAACACCACTCTGCTTTTCCCAAGCTTCCAAAACGGCGATGGCATCCAGAAGCTGGTGGCTATCATGCCAGATGATCTGGCACTCGGGGAGTGGGAACTACAGACTCTCGAGGATAAGAAATCGAATCACATTTACCAATGCGCTATCAAATATTGGAGTCGAGACATCATCAAAAGCATCAGATGGTTGATGCGGTAGCGATCATAGGCAGAGCATCTTATTTACGCCCCTCAGCGTTGCTTTCACAGCGATACATCACCGAAACGCCTCTGTACTGAAATGTACACTCCGGACTGGCTGTGGGAGATCCAGGTGAGTAGAGATACTCCAGGATAATAACGTACTAATGGGACGTTTAGGCAACACTCAGAGTGGAGGATGCACTGGATCCTGTGTTCTGCATGTCCGACATAACACATCTCTCGAATTTTGCTGGCGACCCGACAGAGTGGCCTGTATATATGACTAATGTCAATCGATGTTCAAAGATCAGCCAGATGCCCTCAACGCACAGCGTCGTACTGGTCGCTCTCCTGCCTATTCCAATGAAGAACCGCGATATTCCTCTGAAGCGGCTGGATGAGCAGCGGTGAACAAACTGAGAGGTGCTGAACAAAGTACTCCGGAGATTTCTCCAGCCTCTCACCTTTAAGTACAATCACGGCGCCGACAGCGGGTATTATAATGTTCTCTGTGCAGATGGAAACTTGTGGCATCGCAGACCGGTTTTAGCAGCAAGGCTTGCAGATTGCCCTGAGTATAGCGACCTTCATCATCTCGAGTGGCATATCAGTTTTTGGTGTGAGTGTCCAAAGAACGAACTTGGAGATTATGTCCTTCCTGACATGCAACACACCTGGCGGGATCATAACATCGATCGAACGCTCAGCGTTACCGACACCATGGCAGCCAATGCCAAACTCTCGTTGCGCCATGTTCACCGTGGATTCAATGTATTTCGACATATTCCGTGGATCGTGAGCGACCTCACTAAGCCCGACCTCCTCTATACAGTGCACATCGGCATCCTTTACCACCTCCAGATGTGGATTTTCCAGTTCATAAAGATGCACGAATGGCTCAAAAAGTACAATGCAATCTGGTTATTCGTGCCTGCTTACCATGACCTCACACCAACAAAAAAGTCATCTGAAAAAGTGTCTCAATGGAATGGGTAGGAGATGAAGGAAATGAGCCGTTACCTGGTTGGAGTTGTAACGAAGTCTCTACAAGGATGAAGCCCCGCTCAGCGTCCCATATTCAATGACTCAATTGAGTGCAGACGGGCTTCGTAAGAATTCTAGATGTATGTTCGATATACATCTCACAATGATGCAACATTGAGCTACATGGAGGACGCCTTGCGTCGTTTTCTCACCTTCAAAGATTCTGTCTTACTCTGGCCAGCGGGCAAAAAGCCGAAGCCCAAAGCCAACGCCCTGAAAAAGGAACTCGTGAAGAAGCGAAAGGTAGACGAGGAACTAAATGCTGCAACGTGGACGCCTTCTGAGTTGTGCCGCGAAAGGAACGCCTGGTGGAATTATATCAGCCACGAGATAGATGTTTCCAAGGAGTTAGATGCCAACTTCAACTTTCTGAAGATCCACTTGACAACTCGTTGGGTCGAACAGATTTGTCGAAACTGAGCCTTGCAACAGTATTCTGCCGAGAGACAGGAACAAGCACATCAAACAAATCTCAAGGACAGTTGGAACGCCACCAATCACAATCTCAATTACCTGCCACAAGTAATCACCATTCGGCGTTGCATCCTCTGCTTCGAAGTCAGAGAGCTCAATCAGCAAGCACTCGCTAACCCTCGGGAGAACAGCGCTGCCGCATGACAAGTCCGCTCTTCAGGTTCTGATGTGGCAGCCCCCTAGAGCGCTCAGTCATATGTGAAGCCCATATTCATGGGACATCAAACCTGCCGTGATGGAAAGCATCCTGACGCTATTATTAATGACTTCAGAGCATTATTCGTAATACACAAGACGCAAAGCACCGCTTGGGAATATACAGCGGCAATTGGGAGTTGATCAAGCACAATAGTCGTGACAAGACATATATATCGGATGAACACCTGCACGCAATGGAGCTATGTATTTACCATGGTATTAAAGTTCGAGTTGAGAGTTTCGATGGTGAACGCATATCTCAAATGTGTCGATCAACAGGAAGGCAAATCTGCTGCCGAGGGGATGGACGAAACGCCTGGGTGTGTGTCAAGCAACTCCCGGGGTGGTGTTATGGCGCGCTGAATGGGCCTCTCCCATGGAAACTGCAACAACTTTTCAGAATTGAACTCCAACACACGGATGGAGCTTTCGTTGCCTACTGGTTAGCCCTTGCGCTAACCACAATACCCGAAAACTCGGGTAGCTTGGATTCGGTCTCAAAAGTTTTTACTTGTGAGTAATTCAACGGCAGTGATTGCTTTGCAAGTTTTCAGCATGGGAAATATTGTTGGCTGCATGCATGCAATTCCAGAGATAGCTACCAGTAGTTAGACAGGTGGCAGACGGAACGAGCGATGGATTATCAATACCCACATAGATCTGGCGACTTGGAATGGTGTGTATCAGTAGTAAAGAGATAATTGCATTACGCGCTCAGGTACAAGGAACGCGAGGAGAGATTTTCGCAGTGTGATCCATTGCATTGGAATCCCGATGCAAGAGGGTACCGCATGAACCCATTTAGACGTATTCTGACAGTTGGCCACAACGCCAGAGTGATCATTTCCAATAGAACACCAACAGAACGCGACGAGACAGTGCAACAGCGTTCGGAGGGCAATGTACAAAGCGATGCATTATATTTACGTAGGGTGTGGAGTAATCTGCCACCAGGGTGTCTCTGACAGCACTGACGGTGCGCGTGCACTGTGACTGAGCCATTCTGTTGGAATGGAATTTTTTTTTGCTGATTCCACAAGGAAGTCGTCTTTCACTTAACTTACTTGCAAGACTAACAATCGTTGACACACTGTTGACACTCATTTTCATAATGGGGCTGTTATCGTGTCCCTTGCTCTTTGCCCAATAAAGGCTGCTGATAAGTTGGTTATGAATAACGGCAAGTAAATTACTTCCCAGTTAACTTACTTTGAAGCCTAAAAATTGCTGACTCTCCATTGACACTCATGATCAGAATGTGGGTGTTATCGCGTCGCACTCTCTTTTGCCTATCAAGGATGACAATATGTTGATTATGAATAACAGTGAGCAAATCGCTTCCCAATTAAGTTGCTTACAACTCTAAATATTGTTGACACTCCGTTGACACTCATTTTCAAAATGGGGCAGTTACCACATTGCTTTCTGTTTCGCCTATCAAGTCTGCCAATACATTGGTTATGCATAACAGCGAGCAAATTGCTTCCCAAATAACTTACTTACAAGACCAAAAATCATTCACACTTGATTAACACTCATTATCAACATGGGGCGGTGTGGCGGAAATGCCGGATCAGGAGTTAGCACTGCAGCTTGCGTAGGATGCCACGAAAATGGAGATGTCGTTTGCTGGAGCCAAGGGAGGGAGCAGCCGCAGCGAGATAGTTGATTGCCTAGAACTAAGAAACAAAACAGAGAAGATGGAAATAGATGAGATGATGATTGATATGTGATTGGTGAGGTCTCTCTGTCTCCGAGTTGTGGTGTCGGATGGTGTCCAGCGAAGGTTTTACAACCTTGTCGATCGCGTGATGCAGAGCCGTGATAACCATAACCCAGTCACGTGCCCACTCAATCGCATGGCTTTGTAGTTGCGGGAGCTGTTTTCCCACCACAGCGGTAACCGTATTGCGAATTCTTTGCATATCACAGCAGCCTATACGTCCATTATGAATACCAGCATGCAAACAAGATCCCAATTAGCTCATTTACGAGACCAATAATTGTTGACTCCCCAAATACGCTCACCATACATATGGCCTAACTGTTGTTGTATTGTTAATCATTTTGTATAAATTATCATATAGTCATTATTGGCAGACAAGGAACAATTTATATGAATACTCAGATGCATTTAAATGCTGTGTGCCAAGTCAATTTCTGATCCACTGATGCACATGATCTATAAGCAATGGATAACGTAGCGCTGTCAAATGTCAGCGCTTGCAGCTGGCAATTTACCACATTTTGATCCAGATACAAATTTTTCATCATTATAGCCCAATTTGCTTATTTTGCCTCATCCAGTTGTTTGTCCTCGATTTCCATGACCTACCATAAGCAATAACCAAAATGTTCACTATGTGTTCCTGGTCAGAAAGAAGAGTAATGCTGATGGATTTATGGATGAATACTACATGATGGTGGTTATTCTTACAGATATGCGTGGCGCATTGACCGCTCCATCTATGACACATATGCTATCACTGACCTATGTTGTGTTAGTCAAGTCTTTCTTTAATAAAGATTGCGCGTTCCCAGTTACCTCTAATAGGCATGACAATATCATGTTGATTGATCACCAATCAACACAGTTTGGAGTCTAGAATGTTGGTGTGGCACATACGACTCTTGCTCATGTACAGACGAATTAGCAGGTCTTACAATTTGGTCACTGAAATTAAAAAAATCCCAACACGTAGCGAAGGAGGTTCACGAATTACTGTTGGTGGAGATAGGTAGTCAATAATAGTACATTTTGCCGGTAGTGTACAGATGATAAAGAAGCCAGTACTATATGTTCATCAGAATTCAGTCTCTGTATTGTAAATTGCGAAGGAGGTCATATGCAGGGTTAAAAGTTTACGAGTTAAACACATTATGAGTTCTTAATTGGTGACCAATTAGGTACCGCATCAGGTGGAGGAGTTGATATGGCTACCTGTGACTGTGGTTTCACCGGTGCTAATCTCAAATGGTTAATTTCAGCTCATACAGTTCCTTGTGGCATTGGGATTCTGTGTTCACACTGTCGTGTATCTCCATCAGCTCACTGAATGTTGTCTGCGCAGTAGCAGGAGCAAACTGATCTATTTGCGGCGTGCTACCTGCCTTAACTGTCAAGAAGGCTGTGCTGTACCTCAAATGTTACTAATGATGCAAGACAAAAGATCGTTCACACTCAAATTCCGGATGTAGCAGGGAGCATCTCTCTGCTTATTTTGATTTTAATGGCAGTCAAGAAATCTAAAAATGACAATGATGTACCAAAGTTAATATTTTCCACATCACAGTAGGATTGTTGAACGTGACCATAAAAAGAACTACCCAAAAATGAGAACCGGAGATTGTAACCGTCGGATCAAGGCAAACCCAACGAAACCCGCTGGTGGACTGATACCGGTGTGGGATTGGCCCCCCAAGACGGTGCGGTTCAGGTTTTTGGATGGTTCCGGAACTGAACGGAACCGTTTATCCGTTCCAAACCGGCAGCGCTGGCGGGTTGCCCAGACCCGTTGCTAACACTAGGCCTATTGCTTTGAATGATTCTACACTTGAGCTTTTGCGGCAATTCTATTCATACTGCGGCATTGAGAACGACGGAGGCCTTGGCATGATATGTGTTGTGTGTCATCAAGTTCTTCGCCTTCCATTAAAACTGGAGACCAGGTCATTGAACAAATACCTGCTCGAACAAGCTCACATCGCAAAGTTAAACAAATAAAGTCGGTCAAAGGTCACTCAATAGACTAGTTCGACGGTCGATGAAACAGCTTTGGCCATCCAGTAGTAACAAAGAAGTCAGGGACTCACAATAGTAAGTTCGCAGCAGAAAATCATATTTCACATTCATCTCGATTCATATTGACCGAAATGACAGAGAAAATCTTCCAAACTGGCAGTTAAGTACTTTGAAACTTCCGAATTTCACCAAGACACAGGGAATCGCTACCTCTTGTTAGAATTTGTTTTAGCTCATGATCAATGGAAAGGTATAGCAACTGTAGAGCTATGATGGTCAATTAAGGGAGTACGTGATATCCTAGTGCTGACTGCGTCTATGACACTAAACATCATTTGCCGGATCGAATATGCCTTGACTGCGGATGCCATCAAGAAGCAATTGCCCTCACGAAATTAAGGTAGTTTAGCTTTGGACCGATGGACATCAACAAACAAACTAGCCATCACAGCAGTCATTGCTTACTATATGGATCGAAATTGAGCATTTCGCACATTTGAACTCACTGTCGATAAGATTGATAGCCTGTTCTATTCCGTTTGTAAAGCTAATTAAGAATGATAGTTCACGGGCCAACTTGTTAGTACAAGGCTCGCTGTATAATTGTAGCACATGCTGAATTGTGTTAAGCTTACAAATGGCCATTTGCTTGCGATTACGACTGATAATGCGTTCCTAAATTCTTCGATGGCATGTCAGCTGCAATCGAAACTTGAGGCCTCTGGAATCGACTTGTGGACTGCATTGAGGAGCCACGTTCCATGCATGGCGCCAGCCCTTCAGCTGGATTTGCGTACATTCATGGGCAGTCAAGGTGTAAAAAGCCTCCCCAAGTCTTGGAAAGCCCATGAGCCCAATCAGCAATTTAAAGAGAATGAATGTGTTGTCATTGGGAACAGTCTCAGACTTCGAAACGAAGGCAACGCTACAATCAATTGGGCCTCGGCCCTGGGACCAGGTCCAGCAAAGCTCAATGCGAAGTAGGTATTTCATGACAATTCGAAGGTACTGCCAGTCACCTTCATATAGCACAGAATTCTAGCTGCATTCATTATGCTGACACCTGGTCGTTGAAACCAGTTGGTTGACTGTCACAATGCCAAAGTCTGCAATGTGGTGCTTCCAATTATGGATGCGAAGCCACATTGGAACACTACACTGGTGGTGCTCAAGCCCGGCAATAAATTACGGGAATTCACAAGCTAGTGGGTTCAAACCTGAATATGCATTGATTACCGGCCCCTCTTCACCGCATAAGATGAATGGACTATTGCGAAGAATGTCTGAGATGTGTTGAGGGTATTCCGATATTGGACACTGTGGATGTCAAAGAGACATACAGTTACATTCCATTACGTTATTGCAGTGTACAATGCCATATTCGATTATATGGATGGCTTTATGTTAGCTTTGGCTAAGAAGAACACTGAAATGTAGGAAGACTTGGTCTTCGCTGTGATGTTAGGTCGACAGAAAGTGTGCGCACATTATGCTGAAGTGACTCCAAGGATGGGTATGCATCTGATTTCTATCCATATCCTCGAACCATTCCGCCAGTTGCTATTGTTAAGAAGGTGGGACAAGGGAATGGATATTACTCCTGAGGACGACTCATCCTATACAACCCAATACCAACACACCGTTCTGACGAATGTGGAGGATGAATACAGTGCCAAACTGCGAGATGTGCCACTCAATACACTCGAATGCATATTTAGCAGCAATCTCATCCCCTCTGCAAGGGCTGAAGGATTCTGTGAATAATCCTTTCATCCTTTTGCCTTGTCTAGCAATGATGAAGAATACTGAACGCCAAACAATGTGGCTGAGACGACACATGTACAAACAGATCGCACAGCATAGTTATTGACACCCACCAGGCTCAGTTGAATTCGCTGCCTGCATCATGGAAGAATCATGTGCAAATGAATCCAAATCATGATGTTTACCACTCAAACCGAATGGGGATTAGCAGGACATTTGGGATTCCGGACATCACTAACTGGAGATGTCAACAGGCAGAAAGCCACTCGAGGTATCCCGATCACTCCAATGTGATGTGCGAACATTTCTCTATCATACCACATGGTGGTAGAGTGCAGAGCAGTTTTGCCTTCGCCGAGATGATATCTGCTGGAGGCAGTCAAAAACCACAGGCGAGGCAGTTGGTGAAAAAGACATTATAGAGCAGTTTCCTCGAGCCAATAATGGGATTTTGGCAGGTGCTCACGCAGAATTGAATTGAACCAAGACTGAAAACAACTCGGAAATACAGCAAGAGCCGGAGGAATGGCAATTGGACCGAATGGCCAAGGTTCATGACATGTTCAAGATGTTGCAGGGCAGCCAAAACCTATATGCTACGTCGAGGGAATTTTGTGCTCAAAATGAGCTGATGATCGTCGAAGGATATATTTCGGACACAGAGAAGATAGTCAAAGCATCCTGGTCACTCTCTCAACATGATGGTGCGGCTGAATTTAAATTGTTAGAAAGATCCCCTTTACCAGCAGTTTTGTCTGCAAAGAACCTCCATGGAGGACAAACTGAGATATTAAATGTCCGAGGAATCCGAAGCATAAACATTCATCCTGTCGAAAGTGATGAGTATAGGGCACCTGAATGTGTTTCGGACATTGAAGATTGACTTAAGTGGAATGGTGCCTTAGATTATCCAAATGACAGTGAACACGATTGCGCAGCGGATGTTGAATCCGATATAGAGGAAGACATTATCATAGAGGATCTGGAATGCCCAGAGCAGGGGGATATGAGGGCTATGTCAAATGTTCCTTGGTTGATTTGGCCAACACGGAGGTCAGAGAGATAGGATGAAATGGTGTTGGTAACTGTCACTGTAGTTGAACCAAGGAGGAACATGGGAGCGAAGAACAAGTAGGACAGAATGGGTCAATGTCGTACCAACTTTTTGATGCATCTTGAGGGAGAGTTTTAGTCAGAGATATATTATGGGCAAATGGTGTGCAGTAGCTTGTGAATATCGGTTGATAAACAAATCTATACCAGGTGAAATGAAGCTTTTGATATGATACATGAGTTTTGGTCATGTGAGAGTGAACAGTGCAAGAAGGTTACTCGACGTGGCTTTCCCATTGGGCCAATGTTAGCTACAGGTCCGGGTAACCCGCCCAAGGTCTGGGCAATGACCTGCAGTTTGGTTTGGTTTGGTTTCTGAGGTGGGTAAAAACCCCACTCGTTTAGTCTTGGTGGCGTTGTTACCCAGACTGGATATAAACTCCTGGTTTATTGGGCGGGATTTTCCGGGACCTTTATTCCATTTTACAGCTCCTGCAACTTTGATTCCAATTAAGTATTTGAGTTTCGATCGCATCCTGACATGCTAAGTACGTAGATTGTGCAATTGTAACCGGTCTTTCGCCTCCCGGTGTCAGTTTTGCGATCAGAGCAATATTCATTGAATCGGTGTGAAATAATGCAATATTTTACGAGACATTGGGGGGTTTGGGTTAGTGACTCAACAACTGTTGTTCCAATCGCAAATGTCACAATGTGAGGTGAATGAGTGGTTAACACTGCACAATTTATGTACTGATCATGTCATGATACAATCAGAACTCAAATAGTTAATTGCAGTCAAAATTGTGACCTTGAAATGCCGGGTGTTTGGTGTTACAACCTGCCCAATTTCAATGGTCCTGGTTTTTCGTGTCATAACACCCATTGACAAGGTCCGGTTGTGGATGAAACAGTACCCAGAACTGACTCAGGAATTTCAATCCGTTGCTGTCATTACACAGGATAAAGTTTCATTACCTCAGAAAGACAATCAATTGGTACAAATCTTGATGAAATGTATTGTCGATGGCAGCCGATGTTGAGTTGCCAATCCATTAAAATGACCGTCAACTGAGCGTCCAAGACATGTGGTTTTGTAAGTATGGTGGTTACACAGTGATTTCGTCACTGTTAGGCATAACGCAAATATTGGCTACTGTTATTGGCAAAAGTCATAGGAACATGGTCATCGCCCCATTCTGAGAATGAGCGACATTGGTGCGTTGATGATTTTTACCTTTGCGGCTTGTATCTTTTACGTTCCGATTAATTGCGGACATTCATCTATCAGATATTGGTAGGCTTTACTGGGAAAAACTACTGAGAAATGCTCCCTGCCGTATCCTGATTATGAGTGTCAAAGGAGTGCAACTGATGTTCATCTTCACATGTTGGTTAATTTCTGTTCCGATTGGTTGCAGACATCCAGTTATTAAATATTGGCGGCCTTTACATGGAAAGAAACAGTGACATTCACCCTACTGCATACAGATAATGAGAGTCAACCGAGCGGTAACAGTTTTAGTTTTTGCACATTTGGTAATCAAGGAATTGTGCGAATCTTCTTGATTATAACCGAATTATGTACCGCCCTGATAAGGGAATAAACGATCTATGGAAAGTAAACCACTGATTCGAAATTAATCTATAGTGCAAGATGCAAAGCATGCAAAAACATATCAAAGGGTGTTGAAATCACGATTTTGATAAGATACTATTAACACACACCAAAAAAAAGAACCTTAAAAGAATCTATGGATGGACCACCTTGGTGCCCTGCGGAAAATTCAGCCAATTCAGACGGATTCGGAGTTTACAATAGAACCTTACCGGAGTTGACAGTTTGGGTGCATTGACCACCACTACCGCCAGTTTAGGAAAAGTTCTGTTTGAACCCGGGCCCGGTCGCGAATTGACAGTCTAGAACTGTTGCTAACAGTCGCTAAATGGTTATTCCAGGATTTGCGTTGTGGGAGGATGAATTTCTGGGACTTTTGCGGGTGGATGGATTGGTGGAAAATTGAAGTATTTGGTGAGGTTTTGGGTCTCATTTTGGCGTTTTGTGTGTTTTATTATTACAGGATAAATATTCATGCATGACGGACTGTATTGAGAGTACGCGATATTGAGATTGATCGTTGAGAGCTTAGTTGGTGGGAATGGCATACTGGCAGCGATAGGACTCCGTGCATGACTATCATGTTACTGGTTGTTCGGCTTCTGTGCCCATCAGAAGTTATCTGAAATAATTACCAAAACATGGACACATTTGTGCTTATTGTGATAACGATTCTTGTCATGGAGGCCCCTCAGTACCTCAGCAGTATATCTGTCAGCTGCCATTGTTTGTGCTGGGTTCCGGTCCTTCTAAGGGGTGCGAAGTCTGAGTTGTTGGACAAGCCAGGTTCCCTGAATTGTTGACTGGATAAAATCACACATCAGAACGATGCTTTTAATCATCTTAATGCTTTCTTTCTGTTATCTCACACTACAGTTCATTCACTATTCATTGGATGGCATTTCCTCCTGTCACTGGGTGGATTTGTTTGTGGTTGTTAATCATCGCATTGTTGAATCATGACAAGAAGGTGCCGTGCTGCTCCTGCTCCTCCACATCTTTCAACCTCCAGGAGAAGGGGACAAACAATCCCCATCAAGGATCTCAGTGACGATCTCAGCACAATACCTGACAAGTTCGATCCAGAATGAGTTGACAATTCCCAATCACACACTGAACCTCTTAGACAACGATCCATGTACGTAGTTGGCAAGCGGCCATCAACAGATACCTCCATGTCAATACTCGGAACACCAGTCATGGAATCTCAGTTCACTCTGATGGTGCCACAACCCCTATAACCTCTGCAGCGGGGTGTAATATCGTCTCGGAGAAGGAGCATAACCGGGAGCCATTGTGGCTACCATCCCAGATGGTTTCTGATGATGCATATGAATGACTGCATCTGGCTGCCAATGTATGTATTTACTAGAGGAAAGATTCAAACGAACCAGGTGCACAAATCGTTGCATCAAAAGCTGGAGTTCAATCGCACTATGAGCCCTGTGTTGATAACGTGACAGGCCACATTTACAGTGAAGAATGCAACACTCAGACAACCATTTCAAACATTCCGGCAACGGGCATGGCACATATGAAGGTTATTCCTGTCAATGATGTGCTGTGGCTGGAGCCATTTGGCACAAATGCGGTGAAGACAACCCAGAGTCATAGTTGATCGCATAAGGAAATCACCAGGTGTGATTCAACCCAGTGAAACTCCGAACCTCCATGTGCCTACATTTCAGTGGTAACTGGATCATCTGAATGATTGTTTTCATCCCTGACATGTTGTATTAGGCACTGGAACAGATTTCATACTCCATGAACAGTAATGGTATATGGCTGCAGGTCCTCCATCGACTCAAGCTTGGGATTCCGAATACAGTCTCTGACATAGATTGCGAAAATGGTTGTCTGACAAATGGGCAAGGACAGGCATTCATGCCCCACAAATGTTCGTGAGGTAAGTTGAAAGTTCCATTCATGTTGAAGGTGTGTCTTGATGATCCATTTAGAAGTGGAGGTATTGATTAGCAGCAAGGAAATTGTGGATCGTATTTACCAGACAAATGTCGTTCGCATATGACAGATAGGAATTAACCATACATCATTGATTCATTGATTGAACGCGATATTTATTGCCCTCACCACGACGGCTATCCACCACTCCCTGTTGACCTGGGGAGTATGCGAGTTTAGGGTCCCACCAGAGTTTGGACCAGGAGGTTGAGCAAAATGCATATGCGATACAAGAAACATTAATCACATAGTGAATCATGTATAAACATATGTATTTTGTCATCTTGAGGCAGATTTTTGTTCTTGGTTGCCAGATGTTCAAACCAGGAAGCAAGACAATATCTGCCACATGATTCGCCAAAGGATCAACTCAGCTGGTACAGATCCACCAATGGCACAACCTCACCACAATCAGGGCAGCTTTGATCATGACTTCCTTGGTGATCCCCTACTGGAGCTGACAGAGCAGCCCGACAAGTCGTTTAATTGTCTGAGCCGGTTTGTTTCCGCCACTGAAGCTAGCATGTAATTCCCAATTATTCTGCCGCTCGGTGGGTTTGCAATTGCCAGCGGCAACCAGCCCGGCCCCTGCAGTGACAGCAACAACAACACATCAGCATAATGTAAATTGGTCTAGATGCCATTCTACACCTCCCAGACACTGCAGTGGCCCGCACAAGTGCTTCATAGTAATTCGAAATGCTCCCAGCACCCTCCTGAGCGTTGCAAAGTGCTCTCAGACAGTGCAAGAGCAATCTCAGGTCCTCTTGCAAGCACCCGCAGTTCTGGAGGTGCATTCAGCATGCTCTGAGATTTGACTATTAGAATTGTCAAATGGTGGAATTACTGAGACATCTGCGTAGGACTGCAGGACACATCGAGGGCAGTTGAGACCACAACACTGTGTGGGAGGAAAATACATTTCTAGGGACCACTGCCTCTCAACTTCGCAGACAATGGTGATACGGCGGGTGTCCAGAGATCAAGAGATAATCAAGATGGAGTGGGCAAAGGGATTGGACAGTGATAGAGTGATAATGGAGAGGGACAGAGTGACTGGAAGTATGTAGTCGGGATACCCCGGGTTTAATAGACACCCCCCATATCTGGGGTTTTATTTTGTCTTGTCTTTTATCACCTTATCATACAACAAATTATACACTCCAGCTTTCGCATTGTTTTATCTCACTTGTTTATTGTGTTAGTCTGGGTCGATTCACACAATTGGCTTCAACCTCACAGCGATGTAGTATCATACCTTCTCATGCTCTTCCGATGCACCTCCTGCCAGAGCCGCTGTTTCGCACAATTTGCTTTTGGAAAGCCCCCCCAGGCAAGGTGAATTGTGAAGGTGGGGTCACTGCCATCTGGTGCTGTCGTTTCACCACCGATGGAGCCGAAAGACTAGTGCTGGTTTGAAAAGCTCAATCCAGATTGGAGTCAAACACCCCCACTATCAAAAACTGGGAAATATGCAAAGTAGGAAAGAGTGGACGATACTGAGAGTGTAGAATTGTACTACCAGAGGCGGTAAGCTGGGTAGATTGACATCGCAACCTAGACAAGCACTAACCTAATACCTGGACACATACTGTGGAATACTCACTGGAGGAACACCAGATGGAAGCCACGGACCATATACCCAGTCAAACAAATAGGAAATAGGGCCCAATTCACACCAGAGGAAAGGGACCAACCACATACTGGGTTGAACACCGACAAAATTATGCGTCACAAACACTGGACTGAAGGAACAATCCGAATCCGGGGACGTCAGGCATCCAACATGCATTGAAAAAAAAGTCCTAAACTATTACTGACTTGAAAGGCCCTAAGCTCGCAGATGGAACGACAGGTACCGACCTTGTAGATACAATCACATACAATAAAAATACACTGGGATAGCAGGCGGACACCTCAAGCCGGGAGGCTAGGCACCATCCTAACACTGGGACAATACCTACGAATATAACAATACATGGAAAGACTGCAACCTAAAACTGGGGCAACAGCCACCGACCATATAGTACCTGCATGATAGGCACCCACCATATACCGTCACAATGGCTGCTCACCTTATACTGGGATGAAAAAATATTAACAATAAATGGATAGCAACCTTATACATAGAAAGAGACTGACCCGACGTAATACTACGATAAGGGATTAACGAACCTGGCCCAATTGAGAAAAGTGCAACTGAGGATACAACCAGTCGCAGGGGGAAGTTGGAACGAATAGAACACAATAGAGGACTCGGCAGGGAACAAAGACAGAAGACCTTGTGAGGTGGTGAAGCCGGACAAACAAAAGGAACCAAACACAGAACTCACCTCAAAGAGTGTCAATTAACCCAACGCTGTCATCCAAAACTCACAAACTAGCAATTGACCCTTGATCACCAATTACTGCCAATTCACCACTTAATCCAACATCCCGCCTCAAAACCGCTACAAACAGTACCATAATGTCAACTGAAAACTATCGATCCGCTTCTGCACCCAGTTTCAGCGGTCATACGTCTTCTTGTATTTCCGAACACTCATGCCATGCTGGATCCTGCCCCAGCGCTGGAGCTTCTGCCAACACCTCGCCCTATCAGGCATATCATCAAAGACAGTCTATTGAGTCCTTGGTCCTCACAATCCTGAAGAAACACAACCAACAGCACATCCCGGGCTCTATGGGTGCTCCAGTAAATGATTGAGTGGAAGTCACAAAATGTTGTAAGGTGTAGGAAAGCCTCACCTGTGGCGACAGGACTGACCTGAAGGCTGAAGATGTTATTGCAGTCTTCCAATAATACAGCTCGGATACGATCAAGGAAACATTCAAGATGATAACTAGATCAATAAAGAAGTACTGGGTGTGGTTGATAGGGGACGGGAAAGATGCCTACTGACTTACTGATAGCTGCGTCTAAATGTACACGTGACTGTACTTGGAGTGACTACCCATGAACCAGCGCAAATGTCGGAATGTCGGCCTGAGAGCCTTTATTCTTGCTTATGACAACATCCTCCGCATTATGAGCAACAACTGAACCATGGTAGAGTACTGAGAGGTCGATATATTGCTCGGAGCACTCCCAAGAGATATGAGAATAACACTGGTAGGGAATCTCCAACTTGATCCCAGAGACCACCTGATCATTAGCACTGACACACTCCAAAAGCATGTCCTCCATAAACGTGCGACCACACATACCCTTGCCCTGCTGGACTGGGAAAGTGTACATGCGGTGGTGGGACTTTATCCTGACTCAGTCCCAGCGGGAGATCCGCTCACATAGATGCCAGTCGTATTCAACCTACTCGTGAGCCCTGAGGATGTGATGCCAGCAGCAGTGCAATCCACCGAGCAGATTTCTATTGCTCATACTGATAATACAATCAACAGGAACATGAACAATATGATGAACACCTTCGAGGCATTGACTTTCCAGCCAAACAATGCTAATCAGCATATATCTATTGGGTACTAGACTGCAAGGGTGTACCCCAAGCAGGCTGAACATCCATGTCCACACAGAACAATAATCACCTTGGGATGCCCCCATAAGGCTGCCTAACCACCGACAGGGATACAGTTATCACCAGTATCCACGGCAAGCATTAGGTCCCTGTATCGGACATAATGAGCTAGGTGAGATCGGTACATTCGGTTCTTAAGTGTGCACCAAGTAGGAAGAAGGGATAGTCGACCGGTATAATTATAGGAGACAAACCTAATGACAAAGAGGAGGAATTGGAGGGGAGATATCAGGATATAGACAAGAATGAAAGTATTTGTTAATGTCGGAGTACAGCCAGGAAACAGCTCTACAAGGGCTGCTGGCAGGGAGTGTAGCCACCACAGCTGCACCACAGCCCCCTCTGTTGCATCACGTTGCAAAATCTGTGCTGAGTCAGTGGGCCGGTGCGCTGGCACCTACTTTTCAATCAATGCTTGCCCGACACCTGTGGGAAAGCGACGTCTACTCCGCTGTTCAGTCTATTTGGAAGTAAAGTGAAAAACAGGTTATATCAACTGGATCGAGGAATTTAGTGACTAGGAAGAATAGCCAGGAGTGGGGCCATATCACAGTAGGGCGGCGGAAGAGGAGGATAGTGAGGTGGGGGAGGAGAGAGACACATGTTCCGATCAGGAATGGAGAGAAAATAGTTCGGCAGTCTTGCACACATCCGGAGGATATCTCCTGGTGCATGTGGGATGGATGAGAATGGTTGCGGTGACCAGGGGTGATCACGAGCTGGCATGTATTGAGGAAGATGTCCTGAATGTTGTGATAAGTCCTAGTGGACAGGAACAGCGAACTCTCAGAAACTGGAAGCATTCAGCAACCAATCGGCCAAGTTGGTCCCAGTCAAAAACACACCTCCAATGACCCGAAACGCTCTACAGCACCTGTGAATGGAAGCACCCTCCTTGAATACTGGAAATGACAAACTCCTCAGTAGCAGCCAATGTGATATCGGTATCTGAGTCCATGATGACAGAGTGACCGGAAAACTTGCTTTTTGACTGCAACCAAACATTAACATCGTAACAGTTCCCAAAGTCAAACGAGTGAATGCCAGGATATTGTCTGAACCAAAGAAAATCTGAATCACAGACATTTCTGCCTTCTCTGGCGTTAAAAATCATGCCGGACACATCAAATTCCATTATGCCAGGGTCTCCCCAACCATTCTCGGAAAGATACATGGGCACTAGCTTCACATTCTCATCGGTGGCATATCCGGGATCTGTGTGATGACCGACGTAGTTGCTAGAGAGTTGAACATCAGATGAAAACTTGCCGACTTGAAGATGATCACTACCACTTCCAATCAGTCCATTTTGAAGAAGGTGGCAGAGTTCATCCCCATCAATGTCCATGGTATCGCTATTCCCATACCAATCAGTTTAGCAACATCTGCATCTGAACAGGTTAACTTTGGTCTCTCCTGGAAAACACACGCGCAAAGAATGAGAAGAACCTGCACAATGGTAGTTGCAATATCACTATCTGAGCTGTTGATAAGTGAGAGCAGGTATCATATGTCGCTATCATTCCACGACACAAGAGCGAGTGATTCACCAGCAGCTCAGAAATCTTATACGCCTATTGAATGAAAGTGCCACTAGGAAGGATGGGGCACTGTATTTCAATGGAAAGTGGTTGGAGAGCACTGGGAAGAAAGATGGGAATGGGACGGGATACAATAGTCGAAAAGGAACAGTGAAGGAGTTGGTAGATCATAAGAAGACACCTGCAGGGAAAGTGGAATAATTATGCAACAGGAAAGAGAAGGAAACCTGTATGAAAGGGCAACATTCAGTCACAATTGGGGGGCTGTCCCAGGCGATGAGGAAGCTAATGGGAAGAAGAGTAAATTGGGAAGATCAGTGTGAAGTGGAAGGAGGACTGGTAGTCAGAGAGCTGGGTAGGAGGATGGTTACAGAAGAGTGGTCGATGGGAGAAGTGGCGATGGTGAAGGAAAGTAAGGTAGCCAGGAGAGAACCCACAACTTCTGCATGGCTTTCTAAAAACAATATTTCTCTGGAATGTGGTCAAATACAACCAGGATCCTCGTAACTTGATTCGGGGAAGTGCATGTTAGAGACAAACACCAAAGTATGGCAGGTGCACGACAACAATAAATGTGTTGCCCAGACAGTGAAGCCTGTTCCCATATCAGCTGGATGTACACCAGATACTGCTCCTGACAGCATAGGAAGACCTATTGCCTGAGCTTTACTAGTGACAGACACCAGGTATGGGTGGGTTGGTCCCAAATTCACACTACTTGCATAAGGCTGAAGGTTGGTAACTGAGCAATTACGAGAGCTACGGATAGGAAGCACATTATGGGCAATGGAGATGGAAACGCTGCTGGGTATGCTACCCAATAGAGAATACCCTCCGTCATGGAGATGGAAGATACTAGGAACGACCAGCGATGAGATTGAGTCACCCCATCAGATCAGATTGGAGTCCATTAATAATGTGTGGAAGGATCATGTTTTCCTACCACCACACACAGTCCGTTCTGTGGATAAAGTGATGATACGGGGGACAGTACAGCAGGGACCATTCCAGCCCCCAACGGGCCCCTACAGGAAGGCTCCCTTGGCAGTTCCAAAATAGAATTGAAAGTGCTGCTTGATGATCACGGCGGGGAGTGCGAATCGATAGACACAGGTATATGACAAGATGACACCAAATGTTGAACAGTTTTCCGAACCTTTCGCCGGGCTTCCCGTATAATCACTGATCCAATTTCAGTGTGAGTAGTGTTCACAACGGTTCCGGACCGTTCCTTCGAGTCAGGGTGTGTGTCAGAACTGCACAGTTGTCAAATTCGCTGTTTGGGTTATGAATTACACCGAACCATGATTGTGGGTATGGTTCGCTGGTAAACTCCCAACCCGTCTGAATTGAGATGGGTGTCAGTGGGTCACCAAGTAGGTCTATCCATATATTCATATAAGGATCTGGTGTTTGGAGTTTGTTAATAGTATAATATCAATATGATGATTGCAACAACCAATGATGGGTTTTTGCATTGTTTGCAGCTTACAATGTTGATTAATTGGGAATCGGTGTTTTGCCTTTGATACATTGTATAATTGCCCATCAGGGCGGTCATTACTTCTATTATCAACTCAATCATCCGCGTGATCTGTTGATTACCAAATATGCCACAACTAAAACTGTTGACGATCCATTGACGCTCATTTGTAGGATTTGGCAGGGAGCATGTTGCTGGTGTTTGGGCCAGAAAAGGATGCAAATAATAGATCAATGGATTTCTGCAACCGATCGAAACTCAAATCACGGAACATGCAAAGAACAGAAACCTTGACTCTCGGCTGACGCTCATTCTCAGAATGCATCAGGGAGCATATGGCTGTAGTTTTTCCAAGTAAAGGTGGCCAATGTACAATACATGGATATCTGCAACCAATTGGAACGTAAATTGCCCAACATGCAACACTAAAAATCATTGACACTGGGTTGACGCTCAGTCTCAGGATGCCACAGGGAGCATGTTGCTGTTGTTTTTCCTAGTAAAGACTGCCAATGTATGAAAAATGGATGTCTGCAACTAAAATAATCCAAGATGGAAAGCTTTGAAACATTCACCCTCCGTTGACCCTGTCGGGGTCATTTTTGCCTCCAACAGCTGCGAATACATCGGTTATGCATAACCAACACCAAATCACTGTTCAACTACCGTACTTACATAACAACAAATCGTTGATAGCCTGCTGAGGCTGATTTCAATGTATTGTCCATTCAACATCTGCTGCCATTGAAATTGTTTCATCAACATTTGACCTTATTGGTAGTCTTTCTGACAAATTGATACTTGGCCATGTGGCAAAGCCAAACGCAGAAACTTTCTTCCACTGTTCGCTCTCGCATGTCTAACATTTATGCCACTTGCCAAAAGCTTCCTTGGGCCGACAGTACATCCGTTTATCAACCGATGATGACAAGATACTGCTCATCATCTGCCCATAGTTTATCTCTAACTGAGTCTCTCGGTCAAGATACATAAAGAAGCTGGTGAAACATTGAAGCATTCTGTCCTGCTTGTTCTTCACTCCATTGTTCCTCTTCCTTTCCATTGCCACAACCTTCACTAACCCCTTTCAGCAATTCCTTTAGATTTTGGTGTTGGTCAAATCAATCCGCGAATATATTGTACAGCCCTCACATTCTGCTACTCTGGGCATTCCGGATCTGCGATGCTATTGTTTGGCTCAACATTCCATTCCATGTCCGCCTCCCAATCATGTTTGCTGTCATTTGGAGTATCTAAGTCACCATTCCAGTCAACATAATTTTCAATAACCGAAATGTTTGCTGGTGCGCTGTTGTTATCACTTTCGACTGGATGACGGTGGATCCTCCAGATATGGCGGATATTTATTAAATGAGCTTTTTGTCAAGGGAGGTCCTTTGAAGACATAGGTGGTGGCAAAGGAGATCGTTCTGGCAATTAAAATCCAGCTGCACGATCATGTTGAAAGAGTGACCAGCATTCTTGCATGATTTCTTCCGTCTCCGAAATGTATCCCAGAGCAGTCATCTGCTTGTTATGGTGACGAGGTTTGTTCTGGGTAGCATGTAGGTTTTGACAGCGCGGCAACATCTCCAAAACGTCGTGAATATTGGCCATTTGATGCATTAACATTTCCTCCACCTGTATCTCCATTGCCATATTGTATTCTGTGTTGGTTGTATCCAATTCTGGGTCGGTGCCCGCCAAAATCCTGTTGTTGGCTTCCGGGAAGTGCTGTACAATGACTTTTTCGCGAAGGGTCTCGCCGGTGGGTTTTCACTGCCACCAGCTAATTACATCTCAGCCCAGGGAAAAACTGTCCTCCCCTCCGACGCCATGGGATATGATAGAGAATATTCCGTTTGCAACATTAGAGAGATCGGCATAATTTGAGTGTGTTTCCTCCTATTGAGGCCGCCTGTCGGTTATGTCCGGTATCCAAAATGTACTGCAATTCTCTACTTGGTCGGAGTGGTAATGACCGATATTTGGATTAATTTACACACTGTTGTTGGGTGCTTGGGGCGGGGAATTCGAATGGAGCCTGGCAGTGGTCATGTGGCGTGCTGCACCATCGCTGGACAAATCATATGGATCCAAGGATGATTGACAGGATCCAGAAGCCGTTGCAGATGGGATGAGCTTGTTGCTCAGTAACGTCTTTTGTTTATTGACCAACATACGTCGATGTTTGCAACAGTATTTATTCCCCACAATAGATAGAAACACCTAATCGTGTTGGGTACGGTCGGATATCTGGTCCTCAGGATTAATATCCATTCCCTTGTCCCACTTGCTACCTGATCGCAACTTCCAGATACAATGGAGGATATGTGTTGAAATGCCCAATATACCCATCGTTGGAGTCACTTCAGCATAGTATTTGGATAGCTTCTGTCATACTAACTTCACACAGATGAACAAGTACTCCTTCCATCGAGTCTTTTTGTCAGGCAATGGTGGCATCATGCCATCCAGAACATCGAACGTCTTTTTACAGTGTGATAACGTCATGGAATATGACTGTATAACGCCGCGACATCCACAGAGTCCAATATCGAAATGGCCTCCACCCTTCGACGTCATTCATTACAATGGTCTCTTCCTCTTGAGTTGCCCAAAGTGGCCTCTAATCAGTGTAATATAGATATTGGAGCCACATGCGTGTGAATTCCTTGATATCTATGCGAATTCAATCAACTCCAGTGTTGAGTTCCAAGGTGTATTCATATCCGTAATTGAAAGCACTGCAATGTGGACATTCGCTTTCTGACAGTCAACGATCTTGTTTTGACAATCAGGTGTAAACGTCAATAACACGACAAGAATTCTTTGCTATTTGCAGAGCAGTTTCAGGACATTCCAAATATGATGAAATACGTACTTTCTCAATTATCTTTGCTAAACCTGGTCTCATGGTTGACACTATATGGATTCCAGCGTTGCCCTTTTTTCGAAGTCTTTGACTCCTCCTGATGACTATGCATTCATTCTCCCCAAATTGTTGATCACACTTATGGGCATCCCAAACTTGGTGTGGTCTTCTACACCAATACTGCTCATGAATGCACCTAAAGGCAGCTGTATGGCATTCCCTATGCATGGTATATGATTCTGCTATGCAGGCAACTCGATTCGAGAGGCCTCAAGGGATAATTGAAGTTCCAGAGTCATCCAGTAATTTGATGAAGCATTATCGGTTGTAATACCAAGTATTGGGCGATCAGGAAGCTCAACACGATCAAGTACCTCCTGCAAATGGATGCGTAGCATTGTGCCAGCCAGTTTGCCCTTGACCTAACATCCATAATTAACTTTCGATAGTGGAACCGAACAGGCAATTAACCTCATCAACACCCAGTGAAACTTCAAGATATGCTCCATTCCGATATGTATAGTAAGTCATCATCGACTTCATGGCAAGTTTGTTTATTGATGTCCATCTGTCCAAAGCTAAACTCACTTTATTTTGTGCCCGCTATTGCTTCTGAATTCCATCCATGGTCAGTACATAATCACTCCGGCAAATCTTGCTAAGGGTCGTAGGAGATGGCAGCAGTAGTTCGTCATGTAATGTGTTATATTCATGCTAACTCTAGATTGTAGATCGCGTTCCATGGATAATGAGACCCAATAAACCCTAACATGATGTAGCAATTCCACGTGACTTAGTAAAATTCGGATGTTTCAAAGTCCTTAGCTGCCTGTTTGAATGGCTTTGTATATCATTTCGATCAATATGGATTAACCTTGATGTGTAATATGAGTTGCCTTTGTAAACTTACTATAGTGATTCCTCCACTACCTTGCCTCTACAGGATGGGCAAAGCTGTTTCATCGAGCGTTGTACTACTCAATTGAGTAACCTCTAACTCTGTTAATTCATTTAACTTTGAGATGTGAGCTTTATAAATCAAGTGTTTCCCCACCGAGATAGTGCCCTTTTCAGATTGGTGGGGAAGAAATTGACAACTAATGATAGATATGATCCGAGGGCTGCCGGGCTCCTCAATTCCGCATTGTAAATATCATCGCCACAAAGGTGCATGTCTAGAATTATTCAACGCAATTGGCCGCTTTGAGCCTACATTCAATCAAGACCACCAAGGTTCGAAGATGATTTGCAACGTAACGTCATTAAAATCACACATAAAGACATGTTTGGTTTTGGAAGAGATTACAATCTCCAGCAATGTGGTGTTCAAACTTTGTGAATCCAACATGGAAGTAGGTATTAGAATGCTGGATAATCGGAGTCGAGAGAATGCCGAAAGTAATAATACAGTATAGTAGACTGCAGGTTCTTACATATTGACTCTACAGCTGCAAGCAAAAAAATCAGATCGGTAAAACATTGCATGCATATGTGTGAAGTTGTAAACAAGAACAGATTGCAACTACTGACTACATAAAACTCAATGTAGGACCAGTACAACACAGTCCATGGTTGTGTAGCATATTGAGCCTCCACAAAGTGGCTGACACTCTGTGGGCACTTAATTGTACGAGGCGGATGTGTTATCATCACTTGGATTTTTTCCAATAATGGCTACCACTAGGTTCATTATGGCTTATCTGCATTCCATTGCCGTGATGTTAATCAAGATGCGAGATCAAATACCGGTGACGCTCCATTGAATCAACGTTGAGGCTCATTTTGAGACAGGGACACGATCTTGTGAGAAATATTTTTGCTAAGTCTGGCGGCCGATAGTTCCATTATAGGTTAATATCGCCTCACAGCACTTGCATTTTCCAAGATGGAATGCCAGAAGACATTCACGCTCAGTTGAGATTCATATTGAGGTCATAGTAGCGATGTTGTCTCAAAGATTTTTGTCTAGAAAGGCGGCCGATATTTGGATTATGGCTTCATGATGCTACACAGCCCTTGCACTGTCCATGATACACTGTGAAAAGTCGTTGATGCTCTGTGGATGCTAATTTTCAGGACATGGTATCCATCTTGACAGTACAATTGTTGACTAGAAAGGCGGGCCATCATTAGTTTATGAGTTAATGTTCCAGCGAAACCCTCTGGCTTTGTCATGATTCAATACCAAAAATCATAGAAGCTCCATTCATGTTGATTGTTAGGAGGTAGTAACTACATAATTCAAGCCATATTTAAGTACAAAGGAGGCTGAGAGAGTTATTTTGGGTTAAAGTTGTTCTATAGGTCTTAAATGACCCAATATGCGAGACCATGAATTGTCGGTTCCGCATCTACGCTTATTTTTAGGAGGTAGTAGCAATATTGTCAGTAGCATGTTTGCCTATAAAGGCCTCCGATATTCTAATTATTGCTAAATGCCGTTGTAAATGCCAGTTATTATGCAGGTTGCAAGACAACAAATTGTGAACTCTGTGTTAACCCTCATTTCTATGATCAGGCCAGGAGCATGTTGCTTGTCATTTTACCTATTAAAATGACAAATACATCTGGTTTGCATGGATATGACTATGCAGCTATGTGATTGCCCAATGTGTAAGACGCTAAATCGGTGACTCTCCGTTGATGCTCACCATTGAACTCACCTTAGAGACATACTAACAGTCATTGTGTGCTCAACAGTTGTACAAACAATGCATACTGTGTTGATTGATGGCCAGTTTATCGTTTCTAGGTATTACTGTTTAAATACGAGATCTCCAAGACATCACAGTTTCTAAGTCACCAGTATACACATCATTTGTATGATGAATGACGTAGGTGCATTGCATTTGAGCACATTCGGCTGGCAATTTACGGAAATAACACCTTGCACTATCTTCGGATATTGAGAGCCGAACGTCTTGATCCTTCCCGATCCAGCTAATTCTCCAAGAGTTCCAAGATGTACGAGAAGCAATTTTCAATATCTGGACAATTTGTAGGAGGTCCAAGGGGAGAAACATGTAGGTGGTTGCATGGCTGAATGCAGCCTAATGGCTGTCATTTATCAGGATTTGTGATGTTCTTTGACTGCTCCTTCTATGAGTCATATGACATCACTGACATCCACTATGTTAGTAAATTTCATCTCAAATTTAGGTTTTGCTTTATTATTTCACCATGACAGGCAACACCATATACAGTTCGTTGTCTGTCCAGCAACACCATTTGGAGATTATAAGATTTGCATGGCCCATACGATTCCTGCACACTTACTGAGAATGTTATGGACGCTTCCCGTTTTGGACCCGGCCAGTTTTATCTGGCTGTGTGGCCACGGCCTTACCCAATCAACAATTGATGATTTATTAAGTGAATCCTCACTTTAAGACCACAAATATTAATCAGGTAGTTTAGTGTTTGGTATGTAAAATATGCAGCTCAGCACAGCCCATCTTTTGGCCGTATCCGAGTTTCGATATATTTAAATATCACCAAGTGGTAGCCCAAATAGTTCATTTTGCGGCCAGCAATCACAATCATTTCGAAGCAGCTTTCTGTGTTTTGAATATATCAAAAATGGGAGACTGCAAAACATGCGTAGTGTGAAGCTCTGTATGCCATGTACGAAAAACCAAATTATTGAATGAATATTCAAGAACACAATTCAAGGAACTGTTTGGCACCAACCCGGACTGAACTGGCTGGGTCTCTGTTTTCTTGGAAGAACTATAGCAGAAATGGTGGGAAAATGGAACTGTTGCTGACACTACTCCCTGAGGAATAATCTTATCTCACAATGTGGTCACCGAAAGTAAGGAAAAGCTGACACATAACACTGTATCTATGAATTTGCTGTTACTCAGAATACGTTGTCAAAAATGCTAAGGTGACTATGTACACCTCAGGTGACTCAGGAGCCGTCATCAGGTCTTCTTTCCAATCTGAATTCTATATGAGAATTTACTCCAGACGCTCTATGGAGGCGAAAAATCTTATGTGTTGTACTAGCTTCGCAATGTCCATTTGTGAAGAATCAGGCACCATGTGAGGCGGGAGAGATATTAAGGGATTGACAGCCTGAGGTTTCACCGAACCAGGGCGGAGCTGACTACTGCCCAGTCGAGACGTCACGTCCATCATTTGTGATTGGCTGGGGACGATATTAACAGCGTGCATAAGCTCTCCAAATGTGGTGGGTGATGGTGTGGCTGCAGTCATGTGTGTTTGAGGCTTCACAACTGCCGGAACCTTCGTTTGGGCCACCCTGAACTTCATATCTCGCTCCCAGATGTTGTCAGATGCGTCCCCCTCCTCATGGTTGCGACAATTCATCTAGTCTTACCTGCTCCGGCCGATAGCTCTCCATGTGGTGCTGATCTGTGTTGGAGATTGTGCCCATCTCCCAGCCAGATTCATCATCATCGCTCAGCTTGCCAAACTCAGTATCGTCTTTATTATCATCCTTGTATTCCCCTTCCTCCTCATCTTCGGAACTTTCCAGATTCCTCAGACTGTCTCCATTAGCATTCAATATCTTGTCAATGGTGGTTCCAGGCTTTATGGTTGTCGATCGTTCCTTTGCAACATTTCTCATATGTTTCTGATGATTCTTAATCACTGACTCCATATCTTATACTCGCGTTTTTACCACTGCGGTTTCTCTTTCCGTGTAATCCTTGATATATTACTGTTTCTCTTCGGTGCAGAAACTGTGTATTTTCTATTTTTTCTCCGGCAAAAACTACTTTTTGATGTTCAGCTGCCTAATTCTCCCAACATTCGGATCCTTTCTGACTCAATGCATCACTTCGTTTCATTGAGTTGATCACCTAGTCACGTGGATTACTTCATAGATTGGTCGTAATTGTCCACCGGAAGTTGAGAAAAGTTTATTTTCAGAGTATTGATCATTGTATCCTGTAGTGAGGTTGTAGGTGGGGGAGATGTTGGATTTTACATGATTTGGACCGCATGGAGGGAACCTGCGTCTTTTATGTCAAGGTTGGGAGGTTTGATCAATTTGAACAAAGCAAAATCAGCGTTTTGACCATCACTTCATTGGGAATAGTAATGCTAATCGGACATTATGACTTGATCATCAGTGTGTCATTCATGTAAGGTCCTGGCGATGGCTTGAAAAAAATATCAGCAGATGACCTTTCCGTCGAAAAATGACCTCTGTATATCTATCAAACATGTGATATCAGCAGGACTTCATCACGATTTATCCCTGAAGACAAAAAAACAACATCAGACTGACTTACTGCAAATTGCGGAACCATTGGAATCCACTGCCACTATACACTGTGCACCTATATGCAGCAGGATTCATCTTGAATTGAAGGTGCAAGTTGGCTGTCAGTCATTCCATTTTGACTTGTAGCTAACTATATAATCTTCAGTATATTCCACTTGTTTTCTTGATCATGTTTCTCACCTTTCCACAACAGCAAGTCATGGGTCCAGAAACACTTCAACCTGGCGCAATTGGAGCAGAATTCAGCCAAATGGCACTTGCTTCAACTAATTTGCCACCCCGTGCGACATAGCAGCAACCCAGACACAAGTTTGTCCACTGCAACACTGCAATTGAAACTACCAAGAATATGACCCAGGACACACATTTACAAATGGTACGAAAAACTGGAAGCAACAAGGTTAAGAAATAGCAAGTGATCAGATGTGACTCAATCCAGATCGACCTAGATAACACTAGACTAACATTATAACATACAACTCGGGTACATGGAGAGCTGCGTCACTAATATATCACTGCCGATATCGGGGAACCTCCATGGTCGACCAAGGCATTTCTCCACCAAATCCGTGAAGTTGATCATTACAATGAGCCCAGGTCTGGGATTTTCGCTGACGAATTTCTTGATAAACATCCCCGGGATTGCTGCAAACAGGCTTTTAAGACCTCAGAGGATGCTATGGTGTCGTATGTGGCTGAGGTAATCTGCAAATCTCACATTAGAAGCAGCAACTCATTTGTTGTACGTTTTGATCATGTCAGCTAATATGGCAAGGCATGGAGGTCAGGTACAACTTGCACAGTCCGACATTTCTCTTGCGTTGAATATGGCCAGAAACGCCAAAAGAGGGTTTCGTATGCCGCAATACAAGCAACTTAACTACTAATTAACAAACCTTGTACCTAAGTCTGAGCAGAGAAGACCGGAGGTGTAGTTTTTGCCAGAGACAATGAGATCAAGGCTGCGATAGAAAAACACCCTGCAACGGTTTGTGAAAATCAATCTGACGGCTGGATTCCTTTCACAAATTGCACAGCAAAGAAGCCACAGGCATGCTGGAGATTCATACACACGAGTGCTTCTCCACCACGACAGGTGCCACCTTGGCCCGCATTGCATCATGCCCCATCTCGTTACATTTGCAGAGCTCAATGCACAGAATACAAAGCTGCCCCACCCAGATATGTGTTTATACATACCGCACTTCCCAGCGCCCAATTGTGCAATCTTGATATATATGCCAAGCATCGCCTGCCCGATGAGGATTATATTACAGATTTGCTGACTGATGAAAGTTAATCCACAGGTTAGTACACTGTCAGCTGCGTGGTAATGTAGCTGACAGCCATTTTGTCGACGACAGCAGCCTTTTGAGTGAACAAAACAGTAAAGGTGAGAGCTGACTTAAGGGAACAGGATATTTGGGTAATATCATTATCTACAATTAGTCGACAGTTCAAAGTATATGTTGAAGAGTATATATCTGTGCATCATTATAGAACAATGTAGTAATACAGTAGAACGTACATGAACAGCACAGAACGGTTGCCACATGACCATTATTGACATACTATGCCAAAGTGAATGGTTCCATGTTGCAGATCCACCTGTGGCAAAATAAGGGTCAATGGATTGTCAACGACTATTGGTTCTGTAAGTCGGGTAAGTGAAAAGTGAATTATTTCTAGTTATATATAATGACCGTATTGGCTGCCTGTAGAGGCAATAGAGAGAGCTATATGCTCCCTGCCCAATCAATTTGTTGAGCATCAATGGTGCATCAACAATTAATGGCCCCATAAGTCAGGTAGGTGACATGTGAATTAGTTGTTGTTATAGATAGCCACAGTATTGGCTACCTTTATAAGCAAAAGACGAAGTTACACGGTCCCTGCGCCACATTGTTATTGAACGTTAACGGAGCGACAACGAATTATGATCTTGCATCTTAGGTAATCTAATTCGCGAATGATCGTAGACATCTGTCTACTGGGAATTTGCTCCCATTATAGGCCGATAAGCACACGATGTTCCCAAGACAGCCTCCCTGACAATGTCCATTCAGTTCATTTCCAAAGCTGCGACTACATGATCTTGAGCGTTGTTGCCTGTATAACTAGTCACAATTTTATATATAGCCATTAACGGCCACATCGCACCTTGATTAACCAGAATGAAAGTCCAAAAATGGTTCACACTGTGTTGACGCAGAGTTTCGTGATCGGGCAGAGCGCCTGACGCTTTCTTTTTGCTCTATAGAGATGGCTAATACTGTCAGTATGCATTAAACTGGCCAAGTCTCTTATCAATATCCTGACTTACAACAACAAATATTGTATGGACACTGGGTTTCAGAATCGGGCAGGGAGCGTATTGGTTTCTCTTTTGCCTATAATGGCAGCCGGCAAGTCATTTATGAATGTCTGCGACCAATTTTCATGCGAAGTAACCACGATGTCATGCCAAACATTGTTGATTCACCATTGACTGAAATTTTCACAACGGGGCTGGGAGTGTGCCACATTCTCTTTTGCTTACGAATGCAGCCTATACATCATTTGTGAACGTCTACATCCAATTGCCACTCACATTACCTAAGATGCAAGACCAAAAATCATTGACTCACCAGTGACTCACATTTTGAGGATGGGGAAGGGAGCATGTCTTACTGTGTGATGATTATACAGGCGGTCATTACATCAGAAACATACAATGATACACGAATGTCAATATTTTGCTTTTCGCAATGGGAGATCTGAATGCAAACACAAATAGGAAATCCAGCAATCTGTCACCAGTAGTGTTAGCAACATTTCCATTTTCGAACCGTTTCTATTATAGCGGTTCCATGAAAACCCGGGGCGGGCCGGTTCGGTCCGGGTTTGTGTCAAACGGTTCCTTCAATTAAGTCCACGAATATTGATCTGATAATTTATTGTTTAGTACATGAACTATTCAGATGCACACGGCGCATCTTTTTGTGGTCTCCGATTTTGGATATCATTCAAACTCAGAAAGCTGCTTTGAAATTATCGTCATTTTTGGCGCAAAAACGAGGTTTTTCAGCTGGCGCTTGCTGAGATTTAAAGATATCGAAAATGGGAGACGGCCAAAAGATGCGCCGTGCAAAGCTACATATTTCACATACCAAACACTAAACACTCTAATTAATATTTGTGGCCTTAAAGTGATGGTTCGCTTAAAAATTCGTCGATTTTTGATGGGGTAAGGCCGTTGCCACGCAGACCAATATTACCCGCCGGGTCCAAAACTGGAACCATTGGTAACACTAGGACTCACCAGAGATTGGAACTGAAGGGTGCAGCAAAACCCCGGGACAAGCTGTCTGTTGGTTAGTACGGATCTGGGTTTGGCCCGTGAACATGCAACCTGTCGGGTTGTTGGACTGGTTTCGAACAAAACAGAACTGGGTAAGCGGTTCTAATCCGAACTCATTGCTAACAGTTACACTGGGAATGACACAAAAATGTTGCACGATGATACCTGGAACTGTCTCTCCTTCCAAACTCTCTAAGCAATATATAGGCTGACCAGATTAGTACAGGGAGCTATTAATTCCGTATCAGTATGCATTAGAGCATCTTGAGAGATACAACAGGCCCACCTGGGATAAAATGCCGAAATATCGTATATTACGGTGAAGAGGGACATTCACTAGAAGAGTGACACCGTCTGTACCCAGATCGCAACATCCTCTCTCCGTCCATTACCTCTTCTCAACTATTGCTGGATATAAAAACAATATCACAAACAAAAGTAGATTTGACTGGTAACTGTAGATTAGTCTGTGAGTCATCTGAGCAACTCTGGGAGTGACTTACTTGGACACTATTGTTGAGCTGATTGGGAGTATGGATATTACTGTGCCAAGGACTATGATGTATCTTGCCTGTTGTGTAGTTAGCGCCATTAATTTTCGATCGACCTTATGTTGGTGCGATATGTCTCGTTACAGAATACAATTCACTCCTGTTGGCGTACGCCCGCACACACTCCAGTCCTCGAGCACACTCCACCATACAACAGGTTATGAGACCTGGCATTTAAATAGGGCACCGACAATCAACACTGCTACTGTCGCTTGTCAAGTTGTGGTCATTGTCACGGAGATTCGTCTCCACAAGCTACGCAATTACCCCACACCCATCAGGATTTCTGACAACGGCAGCTGAAAGGCTCCCATACAGTCTGAGAGACTACGATAACCGAGCATTGCGTGACAAGATCAGTTCGACTACAATCACCATCACCTAGTGCAATGCCACAAACTATCTACAATCGGCAACAGAGATGGCCCAACTTCGGAAGCAGATACAAGTGAATGTTATCATCAAACTATCCGATGACAAGATGGAAGAGGAAGCAGCACACGCGACCACTACAGGGAGGGCCGCTTTCAAAGATTGCATGAATCACCATCGTGCTGATGGATCGACTATCCTTCTCACCTTGGATCCGAGGATACAAGCGGAATATACGGTCGTTGATGATGGGAAAACGCATTGAGAAACATTTGCATCATCATACACGTCAAAGATGAAGCTCAAAATGTTCGAGATGAGGGAAGACCTGCAGAGCATCAAGCTAGCGGACTGCAGAGATGATGACAATAACGCATCGCGAATCGATCCGGAAGTCAAAGATTGCAATCACCTCGACGGTCCAACAACCACTGACACCGATGCGGCCAACACCAATCCGAATGCAATGAAAATCGCCAAGATAAGTGAGCAACAGCACATCTTCTACCTCCTTCGCGGGATGCGAAGGACCGATCAGTGGAAAGTTTTCGTGGAGCATCTGATGGACAAAAATGCGACGATGTCCACCTCGCCCGATGCAATCATCATCAAGCTCGTCGAAAAGAAAGCCGCAATCAAGAGAGATAATCGGCTCACTCCAGATGCTATGGTTTGTGTAAAGCAAGGTAGCAAAGGCGGCAGAGTATGCAAAGTCGGCAGAAGTCCAAAGAGGGATAAGAGAGATAATCAGGGAGACAACGATAGGAAAGAGAAGGACCTGTAGAAGTGGATTGATTGCTAACAGCTAAGCGATGTCTCCGAGAACAGCTTGAGCAAGAAACGAGGTGATCCTCCAAAGTCAGCTGACAGTGCAGGAAATGTATCCACTGAAGTATCGGCTACATCGACACTAACCACAACAATTGAGAACTAATGGATGTTGGCCAACTGAGATGCTTCATCCAGTGATTTATTCATCGATTGCGGATGCAATAGTCACATCCCCTTCCATTGAGTAATGTTCATCACCTTCACCGAATATCCCCAGCAAATGAAGAAGGTGAATCGATACAATGGGGTCGCACCATGTGGATCCAGATATGGAAGTTTTTCGTTGATTTGGCAGCTGCCAGATGGAAAGACTGAAATAGTCAAACTTCAAGAAGTGGTGCATTTACCAGGTTCGTTCCATCTCATCTCACACTTGCAGATCATGGACAAGGACATCCAAATCGAACAGGTGAATTTCAATGGTCTCAACCTCTACAATCTCCTTGACAATTTGATTGCCACTGCACCTGAGGTCGATGGGCGATTTGTTTGGGGGCATGATGTGCATCTAGGTACAGAATCGACCGAATACACCGATGTCTACGGCCACTGCCTATTGGCACCGAAGATGACTGGGCATGCATCTCGACAGGATACAGAGAAGTGGATATCATGGCACCGCCGCCTAGCACTCTTCGGTCAGAAGGAAGTCGAGATGTTGCCGACGATAACCGATCCTACAAGAATACATGGGAAGTGCCATTGGGAGAGCTGCATCATATTCTAATTGACGAATAAACCCTTCACTCCAAACATGACTTCCCGGACCACTGAACCACTGCAGCTCATGCACTTGGACATATGCGGCCCGCTGGATACAGCTATCAGAGGAGGTCGATAGACGATGCTCCTGATCAACGACGAAATGAGGCAGAAAGATGAGTACATATAGAAGTACAAGTCGGAAGCCCTGGAGAAATTCAAAGAATGGAAGTCTCTTCGAGAATTGGAGTCTGGCATCAAAGTGAAACCATTTCTTACTAATGGAGGCAGTGAGTATACCATGAAGAGATTCGCAGAATACCCGAATTGAGAAGGGATCTTAAAGGAAACGATTACTCCCAACTCTTCTTATGCAAATGGAGATCTGAAAAGCGCGAACCCCACGAACATGGAGCACCTAAGATGCTTGCTGGATGATGGCGGACTTTCGACAGAGTACTGGGCCTTTACAGGCTCAGTGGTGGTCTATATCAATAACTGCAGTCCGACGTGATTGGTGGCCCGCAAGATTCTGCTCGAGGCCTGGAATTGGAGGAAACCATTGTCAAAGCATTTCCATGTGTTCAGAGGTTTGGCTTTCGTTCACATTCCAAAAGAGAAACCAAAGAAGCTGCATTACAGAGCCACTCTTGCCATAGTTGTTGGCTACAGGGTGTCCACTAAGAAGTACTTCGTATACAATGAAATGGCCAAGACACTACACCGGACCCGAGATGTAGTATTCATTTGAGTCAAGTGGTACACCGCACGGAATGCTGCAGAGGAAGCGATCTTGAATGAGCACTTCTATAGAGATATCATTGTGGAACCCACACCCACCAAGAAGCAAACTGAAATCTCACAGCCAATCGAGTAGCAACCAACTAAACGTCAAAGGCGGAGCCATTGGACGACGATTCTCCTCCGCATCCTCCAATGCCAAAGACCAGGAACCCACGACAATTGGTTGGCTTAGAGACATCACTTAGACCTGCATGGATGCCGCGAGCCGAAGGTAGTCTCCACAACCGCGCTGGGAAGGATTGGTGGGCAGAGTCTGCACGATTGGATCGTAAAGATGAGGACTTCGAAGATATGATTCCTATCTACGCTGCAGCTGCGATCTCCCAAGATCAAGAGGATCGCTTCGACGATCCAAAGTCTTACAATGCAGAATCTGAGTCTCCGCTCACCGCTAAATGGGAAACGGAGATTAAAGCAGAGTTAGATGCCATGGGTCAGCATCAAGTCTTTCGAGATTGTGTGGAGCCTCCGAAAGTGAGAGGAGCTTTTGTAAGTCACTGGGTATACAACATATATCGCGATGGAGCAGGCAATGAGCCACGGTTCAAGGCAAGGCTCATCGGATGAGGAATCACCAAATTGAAGACATTGACTGACAGGCTACGAACGTACCAACTGCTCGGAAGCGCCACGTTAGGCTGGCACTTCCGATTGCCACCGTGTATGATCTCGTGATCCATCAAATGGACGTCTATATGGCTTTCTTGGTAGTTTACTTGGAGGAAGATATTTACATACACCCACCACGCGAATACTTTTGTTTACTCCAGAATGGGAGCCGATTCAATGAGCCAAGATTATCGAAGACTTCGAGGAAGATGGTACTACACTTGAGAACATCCCTTTTTGGCCTGAAGCAGTCTCCGCATGTTTGGTATGGCACTTTTCATGACTTTGTGATATCGATTGCATCTGTGGCATCATGCGTCAATGGTGAAGTGTTTGTCCACCATGACGTGGTGGATCACAGAATAGTCGTTGACGCAGTTGTTCTGTACGTTGGTGATCTCCTTATCATTGCTAACAAGGGCTGGATTGGGAATATCAAGTACCAGATGGAGAGGAGGTTCGGAATGCATGATCTCGGGACTGTCTGCATCTATCTTGGCATGAACAATGAATGCAATCGGGAGCGTCACCCGGGTAAGCGCACGTACACCAATGTCGGCATTGTTGGCATACGTAATGTAAACATAGGTATATGGTTTCTAAAGTGGACTCGAGTGAGAGTAAATAGGTGAATAGGTAAGATCATCGATAGAAATCTAAATCTCGTTGCGTACCGACTATATAAAATCGATGTTACCTGGCCACTGCCACATTTTGCCGTTATATCATCCCTCTCTTTAGGCGCAGACCTCCTGGCCCGCATAAACAGTACAACAGAATAGAAAAAGAAAGAATGCATTCCATTCATGCTGCATAGAGATTCGTACGAAATCATAAGTCCCGCAACCAATTGGCAAAGTTCCATGGCAACCTTTCGGCATAACTGGCACACTGGGAAACACCACCTCCATTAGCAGGTGGTAACAACCGGTGCCAACGCCGTTTGTAACGGGCCGAGATACAAAGAACAGAAGAAGAGAAGAGGAGAGAAACAAGAAAACATCGAAAAGTGATCCCGTCCTCCATATCTCAATATCCTAACCCATGCTCCAACAGCCATCATTTCTGTAGCTTGTATCTTGGCGTAGGTCTTTACTGAAATTGTCAGAGTGGTAGAGCTTGCGCTCGTGACTATGCATCGATGGGAGCTTCCGCTGCCGGCAATAGTCATAGCTGTCAATCATATACATCAATGGCGTCTCATTCGTCGATATCTAACACATAAGTTTCCCCCAAAAGGTTATACATACCATGTTCAAGCGCGCCAGTGTTGTCTAAGATTTGTGCATTGCTTCCGTATGCACTATAGAGTATATCTTGCAGCCGGTAGACATCGGCAGATGGCATTGACTCGTAGGTGCTGCATGACGCGGTAATTGGCTCTGGAAGTCCTTGTCTGTGACCATCCGGTCGACTTCATAGTTCTTCTCAATAGGCAGTTTTAGTGGAATCTTGGTCGACTGTTTGGTGGACTTGAGGGTGGACTGCATCCCGGTGGGCTTGTGGCTCGTCGGCAACATTTGACAGGTCGACCTCTCACTACACTGCTCCTTCAAGTTCTCAGTCTCTCGGTAGGCTGCCTCCTGGTGGGCATTTGCCTTGCCGGTAGAACATGATTGCCTAGACACGGTTATCTCCACATTGTTGCATTTTGTTTCTCTGCAGATGATTTCGACCGAAATCGGTTGTTGATTGCCGTTGTGGTTCGGTAGACGTGTGGTGATCTTCGTTGCCAATGCGTCCTTCGGCAGCCTTCATCTATGTCTTTTGGAGGTCATCAAGTTCTGTTGTCTTTGTCTGGTCTTGGCTGACTTGCTTTATCTAATTTTTGCACTTGCTTCCATCTCAATTATCCAGATGCTTAAGCCTTGCTTTTTGATTCGCTTTGGTCATTGTACTGCGTGGTGTTTCGACTGGGATGGTGTATCGATTAGCTTTGGGTTGACCTTTCGACGTCTTTTCATCTCTTCGGACTTCACTTTGTCTATTCTCATTGTCTCTGTCTTTGGGCTCCGGCGGTGAATTCTACAGGTTGGCTTATCATCTTCCGGATGCTAGACGTGTATGTTGATTCATCTCGTACGCATATCACTGCTCTCTGGGGCCATTTATCGCTGCTAAACTTCTCTGTCGGTAAGTGCACTCTGGTTCTGCATTCCGGGGTGTCCGGGAGGGTCATCCCTCACTTTAACTGACATTGCTTGGCCGACGACTTTTCTCCACTAATTTGTATTGCAGTTTGGTGGTATGTTAGGTGGTAAGTGCGTCAATCTGCACGGAATGACTCGTTACTCGAAATGTTGGTACCGGGCGAGAAATGTAGTTTTGTTACTCGACGCCATCGTTGATTGGGATCAGGTGATTGGATTTCCACTGGTCCTGACGAGCATCTCCGAGATCAGTGGGACTGGATATTGGTTGTTCACTCCGGCATTATTGAGAGCTCGGTAGTCCACACAGAGCCGCAGTCCGTAATCCATCTTCTTTGCAAACGAGATTGGTGCTGCCGCCGTGGGTGACAAGGTCCATCATTTCCAGCTCTTGGTCTCACTGGCACTTTCCGAGATTTCGTAGATCCATGCAATTTGCTTGGTTCTTCATAGGCTGGTATGCTGTCAGTTGTTCTCATGCTCTTCCTACACTACTCGAGCAAGAATGTCTCTTAGGCAGGAATACCCTTTGTATGGAATGAATGGTACTGTGTGAGAGTTGCGTGATTTTTGTGTCATCAATCCAGATAGTCCTTGAATCTCACGGGGATATGACAACGCGTGATAGTGTGCTGCGATAGGACCCCTGTCATCTGTTACCATCACCAGGTTAACTATGTCTGTTCCTGTTCTCCTTAGCCTTGTGTGGATTGTAGTGTACTTTGGCAGAGTGGAGATGGGCAGGTGTCCCGGGTTGGCTTGATCAGATGGTCCATTCTAAAAGACGATCCAGGATGTCTAGGATCTCCCTTCATGTGTCGGCGAGCCGGTAGCAGTCATTCAACAACCAGCACTGTGTCACTCTTCTGCCGCAACTCTCGCCGCGGCACCTGCTCGTACGTTCAACATCGTGTGGTTTCTCTCACTTTCGGTGATGCCTTCCAGCGATGCTCCCAGCAATCCTTGACTTGCTCCAAGTCGTATGACAAATGCCTCAACCACCGCTTCACTAGCTTAGATATTATCGAATGCGGTAGCCCCAACTTGTTGTAGTCGCTGGAGAAGGATCACTATTTTGGTTACCACACCGCGTTCTGGCAGAGGACGTGTCAAATCTGGTTCTGGAATCTTCGCCCGTTGCGGTCCATCTGGCGCTTCCAGGGCTGTCACTTGACCATTGCTGCAGTCGATTTCCCGGTTTCTTGCCATGGCAAGCCCAAGACTTGGTTGAATGCCTTCATTGGGGTGATTAAAACCTCTGATTCGACAACCGGTTTATGATGTTGAAATACCGAACCGGGAGACTGGTCATTCAACTCTCAACGCACATCATCACCAGGCCAGGATGGAGGTGAATGCTGGCCCCTATGGAAGCTCGAGTTTCCTAAGTAGGCTCGGCGATAGAACGATGCTCATTGCATTGCAGTCGATTTGTGCTTTGACCCGCCGCATGTGGCTGTGTATATTTAGTACAGTGGTAGGTTTTGGGGTCTCAGGTGGTGCAGCCAATACATTACCTGTCGGCGTTTCGGCTTTCGCAGACATCCTTTGAATGCTATGGCGCTGGTGATAAGTTGCTACAGCTCCCTCCAGTGGGCTGATTGGAGTAGACTACTTTTGACTTCCCGGTATCAGCATAGTTCGAATTATGAAGATCACTGGTAGTGTTTTCCGCAGGTTCAGAGGTGGACGGTCAAAAAGTACTTTTATTATTGCTGCTTTTCTAAGAATCCGCTGCCTGCCTTTGCTGTTGCTGTCCTGTGAGCATCTTCGAGGTTGCTAGAGTTGGAGGTGTACACCTAATTGAACTTGATCCAATTCACACAATCCGAAGGGATAATATCGCAAGTGTGATGACGCGCCAACATCTAGCAACTTCGCCTTTGGTTCTTGGCATTGCCAATGCAGACACAAGACCGCGCCATTGATTGTGGGTTCCCCGACTGATGACCACGTGCATTTGACTTGTAGGAATGGTATTTGATTTCTCTCGTTGATAGGGTCAAATCCTGTTATCATCATATTTATCACCAGCGACAAGTATCGTTCATGGTAGCTTCTCTAGCTGATGATCACACTGAATTGAATCGTAGGAATGGTGCTCGACTCAATATGTTAATTGTATTTGGTTTCTCCAATTGGCTGGATGGAATGGTTGCAGCCTGTGGTCCTGATAATTGTCGTCATTGGTGGTGACACATCTCGTACGCCAAATGGCCTCTGAAATGTTCTCCTCTGCCCCGAGGTAGTTCAATTGAAAGCTGAAATGATCAATATCTGTGCTAGCAGCAATAATGCTATGAAAGGTTGGTTTTACCGCTGTAATCTCAATTGTAGACTTCATGATGTGGCGCGTCAGTCAAGGGGTAAAACTTATAAATCCCGGGAGCTAAATGTATTCGTTTACTGAAAATGCCATAATAGGGTAAATGCACCTACGCCATTGTCGGGGCTTGTATGCATATGTATGATAATTCTTGGTAGACGGTTGCAACTGTGGACTTCAGTGACAGTCAATAGGTGTACAGGAAAGCTTACCGCTAGAGTTATAAGTCTCGTGGCATCCTGACCATATAGAATTGACGTTGCCTGCCCACAGTCACGTGTCACCGTTCCAACATGATGGACCGCCATCCGCACAGCTACATTCGGCCCATTTTGGCGAAGTTCAGAATGGATAAATCCAGACCTGTTCACATGCCAATCGCAATGAACCTTCACAAGAGGAAGCCTAACGAAGAAGCCTGCGAACCGACCACATACCAATTGATGATCGGAAGCCTCATGTACACGATGACCGCCACTCAGCCCAATGTTGCATATGGCAGCGACGTTCTCACCCTGTACTATTATGACCACTGCACTGAGCATGTGTTAGCTTTCACGTGCGTGTTCGGGACCTCAACAGCACGAAGGACTGGCATCTTTGTTTCAGAGGAGCACTTGAGGATCAACCACTCAGATGAGAAGGAGAAGGAGCACTTGGATCTTTCGTCGATTAGGACTGTGCTGGATACCTGGATTACTATAAATGAGCAAGCGGACTGGTCATCACGTTCAAACGAGTGATCGCCTCGGGATCGAGGAAACCAACACTGACTGCCCAGTCCATGACCGATGCTGAATACTATGCCTTTGGAGTAGGTTTCATGAGACTCACCATGATCTCGCATCTCCTAAGCATGCTTGGCATCCCGACAATGCCTCACATGTTCTCCAACTGACAGCCACTGATTGCGAGCATCAAGAATAGAATCTACCATGGAACTGCAGTTACACTCATTGGGGCCAATCACTATCCAGCTGCAGATATAGCTAGACATCGAGATATCCACTTGACCTTCGTACCGACTACTGAGATGCTCACTGACTGCTGCACAAAGCTACTGCCGAAGCCCGCCTTCTGGAAGCAGTATGCTGCAATGGGAGTGATCAGGAATGAACTTGGGAATAGCATTGGAAAAGGTCTCAGTACGCTCGTAACTGGTTACGGAAATGGGATTGCACCTGGAAATGGTATCTGGAATGCCGTCGGATAGTAAATTGATTTGGCATGATTCAATCAGGGAGATTCATGGTGTTTCAATGTCTCCTGTTCACTTTCAGTGACTGATGTGTGTTTGAAATGGACATGATAGCCGTGCTGGAGGAGTGTTGAGCTGATTGGGAGTACAGATAGCACTCTGCCAAGGACTATGATGCATCATGCGCCTTTTGTAGTTAGCACCATTATTTATTGATCGACCTTATGTTGGCACAAGATGTCTTGTTACACATTACAATAAACAACCGTTCGCAGATGCCAGCACACACCTGATAACCTGAGCACACGCCACTGTACAGCCTCTATGACTTTGTTGAGTGAAGTCTCATGGTCAGTAGAGTGATCCCTGGGCCAACCAGGGTAAGCAAGGCGGAGCATATCACATTGGGCCCCAACTGTGATGTGGTACGAGGTCAGTATCCATCTGCTGTAGAATCTGCTCACATAGTGGTAGTATAGGACTCCGCGTATGGGGCATTGTCGATGACTTCTTTTCGTGGAAGCAGATTGTACTTTGAATGGGGTGTAATCCTTATAGTGCCGTGTAGTAACCTGGTTCGCGATTCTTCCCATTGAACTCGTACTGAAGGCCATACAGAAGACAATTGGATTTCAGTTACTACTGTCCTCTGAGCAGATTTTCGTGTGTGAAACTGCTATTTGGCTTCTTGCCCTTTATCCATTGTGTCCCAAATTCGGATTTCCATGAAGACATTTTCACTGGTCTTGACCCCTGTATTGTTGGCTTTTCCAAGCCTCCAGAGGTCTCTCTTCAAAGGGTGTACCTGTTTGACTGCTCCCCAAATACGCTGAGCTTTTGTCGTTACAATATTAGCCTATACTGACATATAATCTGCTGTATGAGAGAATCTCAATATGAGATTGCCGGTTTTGTCAGTTGTAGCAGTTTTAGCCAACATCACAACCCAGGAGGTTTGTCGGCTAAGCTTACATGTTCCATGGGGAGTACTGTTGAAGTGAACACTATCTGCTTGGCCATTGAGTTTTGAGGTCGCATAAGTAAGTGCGGTTGAATTCTGGAGTTCACTGAGTACGGAAAGTTGGTTGAATGGTAAAATTCCGCATTTTTTGTAGGCTGCAGTAGTATTTCAAAATGAATTGGCTTGCGGTCTTGCTTTTTTGTACAGGGGAAAGGATAGATCCCGGTTGATCCCAACGGTAGTTGTAAGAAAGTCATCTTCAATCGCCATTCAGTATACTAGCTGAATCAGTACAACAAGTCCATCTCCAGTGGTTGTAGGAGATGTGTTGAATGAGGGGACAAGTAGAATACCACTATATTGTTGGCTTCACAGAAAGTAAGGAACTTGTAGTTGATGTGTAAAACCTGACCATGCAAAATCAACAAATGTGGTTTGCCAGGACAATAGGCCTTGGAAATGGGATCATATACATTAATTAGTGAGTTATATGCAATGTTACTCTCTGTCCATCAATTTGATGATACAGCCCAGCGAGTATTGTGATCTTTTTGCCAACCCTCGTATACCTATCGAAAATAACTTCACTCCATCTTCCAAAGTGATGTGGAGGAAATACTCATCCATCTGTGAATACTGCTTCCAAAGCTGTACAGAATTCCTGCTGGCCATCTTGTTTATTTCGTGGATTTTGCTTCCCATGTTGTCTAACTACCTTAGTGCATGGTGATATTCCCCTAACAAATCCCTTTTCATCAACATTGGTGATTGTTGTATCTGAAATTCATTTAACTCACATAATCGTGACACACATTGGGAAACAGAGCTGAATTGTATGGCAGTTGCTGGCATCAGAACATTGACGATCCATCCGGCTTGCGTGTGCTACAGTAAATACAGAATGTTGATACAAAAAGCACATAATCCAGATCATTCTTATAATGTTGTGCTGTGCAGAACCCTTTCCCTGCATCAGCATAATGCATTGTAGCCACTGGGAGCCTCCGGGAGGTCCTGAAAGGAGGGAGAGTGTAAACTTAGACGGGTCAACTTCAGGACAGAAACAGACTCTAGGAGTGCATTCCTGGTCGCCATGCGAGTAACTGGGATTCGTGATGACTAGTCCAGGAGCACCATGGAAGTGGTTGAAAGAAGTGTGGGAGGGCCTGGGTCTGTCACCCAACCAATGCGGGAATTCCAAACGAACACTAACGAAACCCATACTTATATGGACGTTCATTCGAAGGCTGGCAAGCTATTTCTGAGATTCTCCTGATGTCGATAAATGTTGAAACTACCCTCGACGTATGATGCTGTTAGGGGTTCTCCTCTGATAGTGATTAAGGTACTTACGATGAGCTGAGAAAGCACATACCGTGCCAAGACATCGATGCAATCCCGTGGTGTGGCCTTTAGCGGGGTCACATCAGTCACGAGAAGATCTCAAGAGTCGGCCAGTGGCAAGGAAGGCCAGGTCCGTGAGAGACTTCTTTCATTCTTGTATACTATGCGGGACATGCTTGTGGTCAAGCACGGCAGTTGATAGTTAGTGCGAGTAGGTGGGCTCTTCACTGCCTGACCGTAACGGCAGGATAACCAGTGCGGCACACCCCGGTATCTGAGAACTGTCTCTACCTAAGCATGACGTAACTGAGGGATTTATGACATTGGCCTAGCCAGAAGCAAGCACTGTGCATTGATTTGCATGAGTCTGGATTGCAACGTACGATACGTGTCGTAATCTACGTTATCACAGCACAGACTGGTATCTGATTAAGCCTGACATTAACTACCGAATAAACTCAAAGATAGCGAGATGTCAAAGTTAAAGTTATGGTGTGATTTATGAACTAAATGATATGTGTCTTTTGTGGGGATGTGCGAGCACATCCGTTAGGCGCCAACAAATAAGTCGCAAGGATATCTACCGGGCATCGCCAATAAGTCCCACAGATAAGTGCCTATCATTGAGGGATTAAATCATAGCGACGTGTCAAAGACTTGGGCCTAAGGTAGTAGGGGCATGAGCTAGAAAGAGATCATGTTGGTCGGGCAATAAGAGGAACAAGCTCGAACAGCTAGAGAGAAAACGATACCTACCAGCGGAGAAATATCCTTATTTATTATTGCGTTTTTATGATACCTATACCTATTATCTTTATACCTAGAATCTATTACCTTTGTGTAGCGGCAGCCCCGCACCTTTACGGAAATCTAATTCCGCGAATGACAATTACCTTGGAGAACGATAACGACGTTATTGTGTACGGGCTTCAAAAGATTATCTCTTACGCCCGAGAGAATCAGTATATTTTTCTGGCGCAAAGTATTTGGTGGATAGCCTCAATTTTAGGGCTACGTCAGGGATTGATAATCCATATCGATAATCTGAAAAATAGGGAAACCGTTATATCGGATACAGCTTCAAAAGCTATTTCAGTTGCTCGTATAGATTGCAATCAGAAGGACGAGGGAAAAGTACATCCCGATAGGATCGGCCAGATTGATTACGAGCAGGAGATATCGGATACACCTAGACACCTTGAGGAAGATCAACGTCTCGATAATATACTCGATAACACAGAACAGTTTCTGGCTAGTTCGGGAAGAGCTCGAAATCAGTGGCAGCTAAATCTGGAGGACCCCTTGCCACAAACTAAGAAGCAGTTGTGTAACAATCGAAGGACCAAGCACAAGAATCGAAAGGTCAAGCAACTTCAAAAAGCCAGGAATAAAGCCGATAGCGACCGACAGCAAAGGTTACACGAAATATGTGCTGAGGTTGTACGGATTTTTAGCGAAGAATAGGATCTACAGCCGTACGCACTAAAGTACATATACAAGTCAACAAGTATATTGTTAGAAGTGTTGTTACCCCCATAACAGATGCGAAGATTATTGTTCATTATGAACTTTTAAATCATACTATAGTACCCAGCATCTCATCAGCATTGAATTGTTTGCATCACTACATTGAGGAGAACCCAAAGAAATGGCAAGAGAGTTGAAAATGAAAGCAGGTAAAACCGAAACAATATCCCGACTACGCAATTGGAATGATATCCATCGCACATAGTTTCAATGTCACTCACCAAATCTCCGATTCCATCAAGCCTGACAGATGGAGGAATACACAATTCATCAATTGCGGAAAGAAGCTGCAGATGCTACTTGTATTTCTGCATCATTCGGGCCTGGGGATTCGTTGAAATTCTTTCCCAATGACCATTGGCTCGATTTGTAATATTTAAAAAGTTTGAATTCAAATTCACCCAGGGTGAATCAAAATCGAGATTGAAAGGCAATAAGATGAATCTGGGACAACAATAGGTGCGCCACCAGGAAAAGGAAGAGTGGCTGAGGTGATGTGCAAGGTGGGCATGGGGAGTTCTGATAGTAATGGAGGAGTGCAGAGTGAAATTGAGAGGAGCCAATCAATTCGTAGGAGCCATTCAAGTCATAGAAGCCCCCACGGGAATGTATGCATACATAACCAGCGGAGCAGGCAATGTTTACCGAGCAGTGGCAAATGGTGAGGGGGACACCGAGTCTGAAATGAAATTGAGACGCTCCTAATCGAGGTGGTGGTGTGGATTGAGGAGCACACATCCTTGAGGTTGAGCATGGAGAGGACAGGGTGCATGGAGAGCCAACAGGGATTGAAGAGGGCTTAATATACTGGAGGAGCACCATGGAGGAGGAGGTGTATGGAGCAGCCCAACCATGTGTAATTGATGAGAGCAACAGCTTCAGCATTAATACAATCTATCACTGTGGAACGGCAGAATTTACCTTGCTACTCAACTTGAGAAACATAACTGTAACCATCTTTCCATTGGCATTCTGAGACAGCGTAAAATGAAGAGCCGCGGCAACAAGTGCTAACGTCTGAGGTGATAGTAGTTGAAAGAACTGCAATGTGGTCTGCTATCACCCCACGCTATTGGCGGTGAAGAAAGACAGATGTAAGGTGAAGTTAAGCACTTCGATCCTCGGGAACTATGATTTCATATCATCGTTAACCTTCCAACGATAAGAATCGTCAACCAGGAGTTTCTCAACTGTCATTCCAACCTCAGACTCTGTTCCTGGATGCAACTGGTACCTGTGGACACTGGTTTGATGAGACCCAACAGCCAACCCCCTTCCAATGGTACTAATCATTCATTTAAACATTGAATCATTAGAGGTTTCTATTATCAGAAGTTCAATGGAGGAGGAGAAAACGGAATATATACTTACAGATTCTTGGGTTTGCTGATACATTTTCAGACATGTAGCACTGGGCAATGGACCTACAGATGGGACAACTACAGGAGGACCTGCTAATGCCCTCTGACAATCCTGACCATCAATGGATTTGTGACAAGCTTCCGGCAGCATCCAGTATTTCACATCGGAAATGATTGCCCAGGCTGTCTGGGTGAATATGATTGTCTCCAAGAACGGTTTCCCTACCACAAATGTAGCCTTTCATTTTTGAACAACGTTGTGATCTTCACCGGCCGTTGGTTTAGGAACATTCTGGTCTCTTCCAGCCTGGTGAAGGGGAAACATCTGTCCAACGTCAGACTTGGGTGATATGTTGGTGGATCACTTTTGGCATTTGAGCACTGGTAGTACAATGGGCCTGACAATCTGTTGTACCTTTGGAAATTGAGTCCGGGCATTGGTAGTATTGGCATGGCTTGGTGTCTTTTCCAGTGGAACCCTTGTAGTTCCTATTGTAATATCACGACGTGCCTGGTCAAGATGTAGAAGCTCCTGCCCGCTGTCCAAATGGTCTTCTTTGATATCTGATATCAAGGTGGACTATCCAGAGTGTTAAATTTCGGGATTGCTGTTCTCCTGATTGGTATCGTCATCATCGAGCTTCATCAGAATAATTGCATTGAGATTTGTTAGATCCAACACTATACTGGAATCCTGGGTTGGAAGTGCAAATATATGATCAGTAATCATGATTGGCTGTATTGAACAATGCACGTGCAAGTGCTCTCTCAATGAGACCTTGTTGATTCTGCTGCGGATAGTGATTCTCCTTACCTGGGTGGCCATAGGTTCGATGATTGATGAAGTGATGTTGGGAACATAGAGAGAAGTACATTAAGATAAATATAGTAGGAAGTTTGACAGATTAACGGGCAAACAGGGCAACAAAGTAACTGCCGGTAGAACAGGATGAGATTCTAGCCCTGAATGACAATAGTTACTTTTGGCCAAGGAGGATGCAATTCAAGGAGTGTCTGGAAAGAATGTCCAAGACATGTCAGCAGTGTATATGTATATCATCGCTGTTGGATCGTTGTTGTCATTTAGAAAGTATCAGGTGCAGCAGATGAGATGGATTCTCCATGCCCCCAACTCCCGATTGTGAGCACTCGGATTCAAGGATGCCATTGATCCAATAATTGGACATTGGTTTAAGGCGATATATCTAGAATTGAACCAGACACACCTGAAGAACTTGAGACAATCAGCTGGTTTCATTGGTATCTCACTCTCAGGACCGGACATATGGAATACTGTGCAATTGGTTCATTATGATCGCCCCTGCATATGACACCGCCATCGGTAGTTCATTATACCTTTAGTTCGTGCATATGAGTGGTGACAGTTTGGCCCAGAATTGTCTGTGTGTTGAAGAATCTTGCAGGACTTGGACAGAGGATAGAGTTGGGACTTTGGTGAGGGGCAACAGTTGAAGTTACATAGATTCAAACTGAGTTTGTTCCAGATAGTGAATAAATATGAATCTTTGAACGCGGTATACCAGTTGGATGGACTTCCAATTTGATTATGTTTATTTGGGTTAGGATTCTGCAGCCAATTTAGCAGTCGACTAGGCAATATTGTGTGTAGAACTTCACTTTCAGCGGTCCATGTCTGATGTATCACAATATGTATGCAGTCAGTGCAAGTTAAGAGGGAGCATTTGGATTTACCAAGACGAGATTCAACACACAGAAAGAATGGTGAAGATAAGACAACCATTCGGGGGTAATCTAATCGATTCCAGTTGCCGTCAATGTTCAGATTGCAAGTGAATGGGTCATAAATAGTCACTCACATTAAGATGTTGTCCACAATATCATGTAAACACCGTATCCTTTTATCACAGACTGATTATGAGTATCAATGCTACATTGTCGACTTATGATAAAAATTGGGGCTCAAAGTTGTGGATAAAAATGATCTGAAAGCGTCATGAGGCTTTATCTGACGGCGTAATCATGCCTAACAGCATGGAGTTCCGGCCAATTGAGGTGCAGCAATTACTGAGTCAGTATACCCAATTCAATCTAATGTCATGGCTGGAATTACAGGCTTGGCTTAAATTGGAAATTCATGTACTGTCAGAAACTGCCTCTTCTCAACTCGAGCTTTGATCACAATTTGTTTTTCCCGCCTTCTTGGAATTGGACGTTGGCTGAAATCAGATATCATCTATTTATGATTAGTCAGAAACTACAGCAGTTCGAGATAATCGGTTGGCGGGAGCTTGCAAGTCACGGATTAGCCCGCTGAGCAGATATTAGCATTCAGAATCATTCTCTTCGAACTCTCTTGATGGAAATTGATCCATATACTATATTTTACAGTACAGTTTGTGGCCGCACAAATATACATGTTAGTCAAAATGTAGTTAAGTCTGCATTAGAACTGTTGTGAATGTAATCATATTCTAGGATGTATGGTATACAAGTGAAAGGGTGTTGTTGGTCGTCCGCAGAGTTACTGAACGGAATCTGTGAATTGATGTTCACTGTCTCAAGCTAACGCTCGAACTTGGAGGCTAAACAACTGAATCAGTGTTAGGGTTTTGGAAATGTCAGGTCGAAACATACAGCTTCGTGAAAATCATATTATGTGTGGTTACTTATCGCCAATGACAGTGCGTCTATGAAAAGGATGTGGTGGACACCGTCGTCCAAAAGACAGGTTTATACAGAGGATGACACCAATGGCATTTATGCGGCAGCCTTCATATACTGATGAAGCAGAGACTGTGAAATTAAGTTGGGACCAAGCAGGATGAGCTGCGCCAGCATCTAAATGTATCATGTCTGAAAGATGACACTCCGTGGGCTAGCAGCCACAGATTCAAAGGTAATGCAAAGTGCGTCCACATGGTTCAGAGGTGTGCGAAGAGTGGGATTATGTATGATTAATGTGTAACTGCACTGTCAAAATTAGCCATTGAATAGAATCTGCGTTCAGTGTCAAATCCGATACGATAACACTCGAAATGAAAGTGGATCTGTGGTGTGCCTGAACTGCATTCCAGCTAAAGGAAATACTCCGCGGTATTCTTCAGATCAGTATGGCATACACGAGCAGCGTCTTACGGTATCATACAGCAACTCGATATCGCTAAGGCAGTGTTTCTGTCCCTGGATGATTACGAACATTGTGTACTGGATCAGGTACAGGTGGGTCGAGAAGTTGACCGCGATTCTCTAATCGACTCTACATTATTCAACATTGTTCATTCATAACATGGTCCCACTTCTTTCCTGACTCTACTGTCAGATGCACCTGAGATTGACAAGCAACATATCATTCCAATCACACTCAGCAGTTCATGCACACCAGAAAGCACGAATCTCGGGATAAGATTTCAGTATCACAATTTCGTACACACACCATCGCATTGAGATGCATACCGAATGCGGCTTCAACTGATTCTTACAACAGAATATATGACACTAGGGAATATCAGTAAGTCTACCATTACACTGCTGCATCTGCGTTTCATCATATATGAGTTCATCCAAATAAGGTTATCATTTAGTTAACCAGATATCGATTTACCATTGACATGATCTCAGACTCATGACTGTAATCAGAAAAGATGAAATGGTATCGAACTCTAACCAATACTCTTGGACTCCTCAATTGCACCTTATTCTGCAAGCCATTTGACTACTTTGCATCAGTTGGTGAGAGTGTATTGGTTGAATGTGTAAAAAGGCCTACTTTGATTTCACTGTGCTGACAATTGTCGTTCTTTCTCACCATCTGATGGTAGAAACATTCCATTCTCTGTAAGCTGCATCGTATGGTCTTGATGAGAGACCAGAATCCGGTATTTCATTGTCGTCGTAATGTTCTGTCAGATTATTAAATCATGCAGGAGTGTAAAGGCATACCCCCGTATATGGCCTCGTAGGAAGGTATAGCAGTAGATACGGTTGCAAACGTGGATGTCAATATTGTAGAGTAGTATAAAGGTAAGTTCAGGTAAGTCAAGGTAAGATTATCGCTAGAGATGGAAGGCTCGTGGCGAGCCGACTATATCTAAAGCGGGGGGTACCCGGCCCTGGACACGTCACGTGCAGCCGTGCCATTACATTATCCCCCTCTTTAGGTGGAGACCCCCTGGGCTGCATAATCCTGGACAAGAGTAGAAAAGAATGGAAACAATCAAATAACCATTCCACGTACGCAAACGTACGAATCCATAAGTCCCACAACCGAGCAGTATCATATGGTAGTTATTCGCCGGATCCGGCGCACGGGGAAACTCCTCCTCCACTTGACTTATCTCCAGAGGTGGTAAAAACCAGTGCCGACGCCATTTGTACTGGGCTGAGATCCAAAGAAGTAAAGCAGTAAAGATGTAAAGATGTAAAGAGATGAGAAGAGAAACAAGAAACATCCTAGTGACACCGTCCTCCATATCTCCACTTGCGGAATGTCCGGCATCTGTCCATTTAATCTCGCACTCGTAACTCGTACCAAGTGCAGGTCATTGTTGGAATTCGACACAGTAATCTCGGTGAAATCCCCAATCATAGTATGAGCCTCGTCTTGATTCGGCGGCATCGATGGTGGCTTCCAGTCGCTGCTCATCGTCTCCATTGCCATCGCTATCGGCGATTGGATCGGTATATGTAATTTGTAAGCATTCCAGTAACTGGTCATACTCACTATACTTCCAAGTGCGCTAGCACTCGAGCTCTCCGAATTCCTCGTGAACAATTCCCCAGGCCCAGCCCATCAGGGAACATTGTTGCTGCTTTGGACGCTGCTTTGGTAGTCATTCGCGCTAGGTCAGCACACATGAAGCATGCTTGACTTCTGGGCGTGGATTGTAGGTTCTGCTCTCGGTATCATAGCTGTCGGTGATGGTCAATCATATATAACCTCGTATCTATCTCGTAAGCTTCTCATCAAATGGTCATTCATACGATGTATATTCAAGCACATTTGCGCTCTCCCGACCCTCATGCATAGCTCTGTAGGCCAGCCTCAATATCTGACATCCTCTCATGCAGCTGGTGGCTCTCACACGTTGCCCGTCAGTAGTTATATTCATCCTCCTTCAACATCGGCTAAGCAGGCTTATAGCCCTCCAGTATGGTCATTCGGCATTCATTTCGGTAAGCCGTTTGGTAAACATCCCAGTCGGTGCCTTCGGTAGAGGGCTCCCCCAAATCCTCTAACTCAATCCCAATTTGGAGTCATTCGGTCATGATCTTGGTCGCTATGCTCAGTCATCATCTCTCGGTAGTTGTCTCAACTGTCTCTCATGATGCCATTCGGTGACTGTCTCTTGCTATGCCGTTCGGTGACTGTTGCTCGCGATGCCGTTCGGTAGACTATTTGGTACGTTCAGAGATCATTTTCGGTCTCGTTCGGAACTGCTTCGGTATACATAAATGCACTCATTCGTCATAAATCAAGCGAACTTGATCTTCTCATCATCTCTCCGGTGATCTTGCAGTCGCACTGATCATCCTCGAAGCCTGTGCACTTGTAGATACACTTGACATCCGCCGTGTGCTCGGTGCACTTATCGTCTCCAATTGCTCGCCGCCTTTCCTCGGGGTATGCTTTCCGCTCCATCTCCAGGTGTGCTCGCTGTCACATGTCTGCGTATCCATATCGTCGTTTCCTGAGTTCACTTGTCATTTCATCCGGTTGACTCTTCTCCACGTGCTTGTTGACTCTGCTAGTGATCTCTTTCAAGGTTTACTCATCAACTGATCTCCAGCTGCGATTCTCTGCCGGTAAGTGTGCTCCAAGGTGCTTCCTCCCAGCACTTCCGGTACGGTGATTGCTTGCAGTAGGAGTTGATTTTGATTCCGGTATGGTCATCCCCAATTTATACGTCGTAGCTTGCCGACTACTAATCCATAGCCGCCGTGTACCTCGGTATCTCGGGATAGCCAAGAATGAGTCGGGATTGCCGAGACTGAGTCGGGATCTCATTCGGGATTATAACTTGCGCATGCGGCTTCTTGATTCCTCTGTAGGTCCATTTGCCATCACTTCTCTGGGTGCACTTTTCGCCGTTGCTAGCCTTCTCTATTGGTGAATGCGTTTCACGGTGCTTCATTCCTGCACTTCCAGTGCGGAAATTCGCGGTAAGGGTTGACACGATTCCGGCACTGTCATCCCCCTCTTTAGAGATCGTTGCTCCGCCAAATATTAACCTCGTAAGGCTTGTGCGCTATCGGCATTGTAGCTGTAACTTGGGATCTTATTCGGGATTGAATTCGGGATTGGAACTCAGGCATGTAGGTGCATGATTCGGTATCTCTGAATAGTGCTCTGAGTAGTGGTCAGTATCGTACTCGCTGGAACCAGACCGCCGGCAGTACATCGTGTATCAGCGTATCTGCGCTGGATTGTAACTTCGTAACTTGAAATCATTGTAACTAATCTCGCGAAGGGTATAACTGCGTATAACCTCAATATCTTCCTGAATGGGAAGGAGATTGATTGTCATCCGTCTACCGTGATCCATCTCCCGTGATCCATCTCCCATGATCCATCTGCTGTCATCCACCCATATCCGGTCGTGATCCACCTGCAGTCATCCACCTCCAGTCATCCATCCATATCCAGTCGTGATCCATCTCTAGACGCAATCCCTTTCCAGCTGTGATCCCTCTTTGGCCGCAATCCATCTCCGGCTGTGATCCAGTCGGTTCCAGCCATTCGTTTCCACCATGTTCATAATGGCACTCTTATGGGCCGCATTCCGTGACTGCTCCTGCAGCTCTGTAAGCTCTATAAAGGTCATCTTTACTGACCTCTATAATGTCCGTCCTCCATTGACTCTTCATCGCAGTCCCATAATCCATCCGGTGACATATCGTCCATATTAAGAAAATACCCACTCATCGATCCATCCATATCGCATGGGATCTTTAAGTCCAAATGCAATCCATGATCCGGCCTCGTGAGCACATGATCTTAATCCTCTCAATTGCGTGAATATTGCTCGACTCAACTCAACTCAACTGAGAACCCCATTCAACTCAACTCCGCTCAATGGTAATCCGCCCATGTGGCAAATTGTAGCCGGGCTGAAAATGAATTTTATAGTCAATTGACCGATGCGGCGGGAGTGTGTCCGCCTTGGCTTTGCTGAAAACCTCCACGAAATCTCCGCACATCGCTGGATAAGTCCTCCATTGTCTGTAGGCACCATCTTTGTCGTGGTACCGGCTCCATCTGCAAACGTTAATTCTCAATTCGTAATATAGATATATGGAGCAGTAACGAGGAATATCCAGGAGTCTGGATTTAAAACAGGTCGCCCATGGAAGAGCCAAACCCTACCTTCCAGTACTCCCTTCGTGTCTTGGAGTGCCGGTAGCAGTCATTCAAGGTTCCCAGGTGGACGCTATGCTGCCGCAACTACCGCCGCTGCTCCCTGCTCGCCCGTCCAGTACCTGGTGCCTATCTCACCACTAGAGATGCTTTCCACGGTCACTCCCAGCAGCCCTATATGAACTCCCACTCTCAGGAAGAACGACCAAACGACCTCCTTACTGGCCAGTGGATCGTCAACGGCAGTGTTTCCAAATATTGAAATATCCGGAACAGCGCCGCCTCCTTCGGAATACGCCTCCTTCGGAATACGCCTCCTTCGGAATACGCCTCCTTCGGAATACGCCTCCTTCGGACTACGCCTTCTTCGCAATACGCCTCCTCCCTAGCCGTGATCCAGGTACATTCCCGGGGCATACCTGATGGCCTGCCCGGTCCACTGCCACCTCTTCCGCTCACTGTGGGGTTGCAGAGCCAAAAGTCGAATGCTTTGCAAGTCGACACTAATTCTTCAGCTTACACAGTGCGTCCACCGTTGCTGCCACCAATTTGTACGCATAACCTCGCTCCGTGAATCACATACTAGTCACACCCAATTGGGACTCTTTGACAACCAGCAACGTCCAGTCCCACGTGGGGATACGACACATCAATTGAACCTCGGCGCACCTTAAATACATGCTGAATCCGCTGGTCTCCTAAGAGTGCCCAGACGGTCCATCCGGTAGCCCCGTGGATCCTGAGAATCCCGGCTACATAATAAAACCTCCATTGTATTCCTTAAAAACCTCTCCATATACCATTGTATGGGCACACATCCATATTCGCTCGTTGGCCTATGTTTGATGAAATTGAATAGAGTTTGCGCGGATGGCTCTCTCTCCTCACAATGATCCGATTCGGTCATCCAATCAGGTGCCAAAGGTGACAATTGACAAAGGTGATAATTGACAATGGCAATCACGAAATGTATCTGCTAGCCACTGTAGAACATTCGGGGTTATTGTACTTCACTTACGGAGCTGCCACACGATCTGCGATCGCTGCTCCGCTATGTTGATCTCTACCTGTCGGTAGACCTTGATACCGTTTGTAATCTCGGTAATCATATCGGTAGTCATATCGGAAATCATAATCCGTAACGTAGATGACTCCATCGAGTCCTGTAGAAGTCAATTGCGATTGGAATTGCCTTCCGTGGCGCTGCTAGCTGTGAATCGTGCATATTACATTAATCCACCCTGATTCTCCATAGGTGCATTTCGCAGCTTCGCTCTTCTGACGAATATAATCGTAGGTGCACTTGGGTGTGCCATTGTGGCCTGTGTCGTCTCTATAGTTCGCATGCGATTGCGCTTGACTGACAAGATTTGAGGGAATCACTGGAGTGGCCAGCTTCGGCATTGCCGATAACGCGACTTTCGGAAACACATGGGCTCCAGAATGGTTCCTGCAATCGTCAATTGACTCAATTGGATGGTAACTTATCAAGCCTCTTTGCTTCTGCATTCTGTCGCTGTCCAATCCGGACGATTTCTCGTTCTTAGGTGTCGCGTCGCATCTCTGGCCGATTGGCCTCTGAAATCCACACAAGATCGTCTCTGCTACAGTTGACCTCAATTCGACAGTCTTATCAAGGCACTTCGCTTCTGCAATCACTGCTCCCAAAGCTGTATGATATCTCGCGCGTAGTCTGCGTGTCGTGATGCGTCGGAAAGGGGTAATTCATGAAATCCAGTATGTGAAACGTATCTGAAATTGCAAGAGCGATAATAGTGTAAAGGCATATGCCTGTGTATGGCCTCCTAGGAAGGTATATCAGTAGATACGGTTGCAAACATGGATGTCAATATTATAGAGTAGTATAAAGGTAACTTCAAGTAAGTTAAGGTAAGATTATCGCTACAGATTTAACGCTCGTGGTGAGCCGACTATATATAAGGCGGGTGTTACCCGGCCCTGGACACGTCACGTGCGGCCGGGCCATTACAAGGAGTCTGCTTTCAGCCACTCAAGAGCGCTGGGGGAGATCTGTCGCGCTGTTATAATAACCATTGGGTCCAGTATTCAACAGCCATGTGTGTGGAGCAAAGTTTTGCCCCAGTTGGATAACTGGTTCAAATCTCTGCCACTGCTCATTCAATACCCAGCACTTCTGAGTTATTGCTGCATGGTTTGCACCTCTGAGATTGAGGTCTGTCGAACCCACTTTTGGTGTAGTTACAAACACAGAGGCATTGGGCAAATCTTGGAATTTCAGCTGCATTTCTGGGCGGTCATTGTTGCCCATTTCTGAATACATGACGTCAATATCCAAGGATCCACAAAAACGTATGTGGGCCACCACTTCAAATGATGAGCTTCGCATGGCAGTGGACAGAATAGCACAGCCTTTTTAGGAGGAGGTGTAAGAGACAAGGGGCATTTATTACTTTCAAACTGTTCCAGAAGCACCTCATTTGATGCTTAATCATTGTTAGGTTCGGGATACTCCACAGGTTCCTTGACAAGGATTGGCTGCAATAAGCATCGCAGACATTGGAAAATCAGAGAATCCACCCAAGTATCAAGTGCCCAGTCATCATAGTGTTATCCATACATGTCATTCAGATCCTTGGTGTCCCCCAATACCAATGAGAAACATGGCAGCAGCCATATATGTAGCCTCCATGCTCCTGACGCACACCGTGAAGTGTATCTCTCCAAATGGTTCTTCAGTGTCGTGTGCTTGTCCTCAGGCCATCCGAGATCAACAGGGCGTGCATTGTCCTTCAGTATCTGTTCCAGTGGTTTACCCATCGCATGTACCAATTTCGACAGCATGCTGAAGTTCCAGGGCTGAAACATCAGTATCATCCGGTGTATTGCATCCGTTTGATTATCTTCATCTTCAGTGCAGGTTGCATACATGAAAGATTTCACAGGGAATTACAGTGCATTGGCACCGTGCTATTCCATCACAGCATCATCCGCTGGATCTTGATACACTCAGGAAAACAGCCACATTGTCGGACAACACCAGTCATACAGTGAATGGAAACCCTGCTGTACAGTGATTCAATGTGTGAATCTAATTCTAGCATTCATCACAAGCCTGCAGCCCATGCTATTTTCCATCATGTACCGATGAGACATGGAAAAATCTCAATACTCCATAATCAGTGTGAGACCCACCCATTGTTTGATGGTTTTGCACTGGGTGTTCAGGTATCATACAATACAAGGTGGATATTCCATCGGATTTCCCGCTCATGCATACTGGTGTTCTGATCCTGGAGGGTGAGATTCGCATTTTCGGTGAGCAACAAGTTAATGAGTTTGAAATCGGTTTCATATGTCATCTTGTTGATGACAGTCGGAAATGTCTCTGCCTCTCCGGGCATTGTGACCACCAAGATAGGTTCATAGGCCTATATATGTGCTGGATGTCTGTGTGGTGGTGTTGTCTGTATCTACAACAGGTGGCAGGGCACAGAATTCAATCTCTGAAGCAGATATCACCCCCATGTTTCACATACAATGATGAGATAGACATTGTGCGCCAAACTCACCCACTCTTCAAGAGTATTACCCCATAAAATGATTAGTGGCAACCCCTTTGCAGCATTCTCAGCTAACAATTTGCAAAGCATTGCCGCTGCAACCATGGTCAGAGTCATTCCAAGACCTATTTCATCCGCCACCAGTCCTTCTGGCATATCAGCATCCCTTACCCGTCTCCTGATGATAAACCATATGACCAAAACCTCGCACACTTGGAATTCAATATTCCTGCGATGGAAAATTGTCCTTGTTTAATTTGCAAAGGGGATGGGCATTTGGAAGCCTGACTACTTCATCAAGACACTCCTGTTCAAATTGGTTGTTAATTCTATTGAGAACAGTGCTCAATACTGCAATGGTATCATCTCGATAGAGTACCTCCTCGTGATCCAGTTGCTCCCGAACCTCCCTTGTATGTTGGCCGGTCTGCATTTCATTACGAATGATCTTGTTCAGTTGCTCCGAAGGGAGTTGAGGAAATGGGATCCTACTCTGGCCCTCTGGGAATTCATCGCGATGTTAGGTATTTCGATGACAAGCATTTGGATCGACCAATATGTAGAATGTAATCAATTCTATTCACTCAATTGCAACTTAGTATAATACTATCAATCTCTTCCCCACCTACCTCCTGATCCACCACTCCATCATTTACATGTGCTCCCTCCGAAGTTTAAGTGTACTGATTGCCAGTTGACATAACATAAAGTAAAGAGGTTAGCATGGATTACCTTGCCCGGTTTCAATAATTCCTCCAGATTCTACATCCCTGTTGTTGCCCTCATATCCCAGCACAATGTTTTCTCATTGTGTCCCAGTATCAACTTGAATTCCTTGGAAAGAGCACTGTTATATGAAATCTGATGATATAGATGGTCATGCATCATTTGCCCCGATGGGTACAATCCCATATACTCTTCAACCTATTCTTCTTTAATCATGGTGCATTTGTAGATCGCTGACAGATAGTGTTGTTTTTCCGGGGAACAATTTGCTTCGATGAAATTAATAAGCACCATTCAGTTCCTCGCATCAGTATATGAAGTGTGGAGTTGATTGCTGGATGTCTGGTCATTGTTGCTGTTCTGCACTGGACGAATCACAACCAAGAGAGTTGCATTTGGCATCTCTGAAATGTTATCTTTTGCATTTATGGTTCCATGCTGTCTGAAATCTAGTGCCAGTTGCATGATGCCTGACTGTCCCTTCTTCCTCGCCTCTCCAACCTCAGATGCTCATTTCTTTTACAACAACACACCCCACTGACGCAGAATTCATTAGGCATTATCAAAATTTTGAAAACACAGGCAGTTCTCGAAAGTCTCCAAAAAATGCGTAACTGCCCTCACTCAGTGCAGAGCTCATCTGTCATCAGTTTGAAACGTTTCCGTCGTGGGATAATGCACTGATGCTTCATCTCAAGAAACACAGCCACCAATACTTTGTTCGACTTGTTAGAGGTACAACAGTTCGGCTGCTCAATCCTTTTGGCACATTGCTTCAGCGAGTATTTGGTGTAGTTCAAGTTGATTGGGGCTTTACCTTCGCCACCTGCTAAGTCTGATGAATTTTCGCTATTATAATTTTCATCAAATTCATGCTACGAAATATTTGGTCCTCGGGGCAAGTTCACAATCGCTGCAACAACATTCCATAGAAGTTCTGCCTAGGGCTGGAATGATTCCGTTGGGAGTCTCATTGGGGATGTCCCCGGTGCGTTGGGATCATGTGCGTTGGCAGTAGAGGATGAAGATGGGGCCTGAATTATGAGATTTTTTCCAGGCGGTGCTCCTGGAGATGACTGCCCCTGTCCTATGAATTGTTAAAGAGGGAATATACATGGTCCACAATAACCTCCTCGGGGGAAATCGTATCTTTGCCAGGAAGGCCAATAACTCGGATATCCATTGGTTGCCTCCGCTCTTGGTTGTAAACACGTTGTCATCATGAGCAAAAGTTAAAATTCACTAGAGGTTGTGTATAGCCTGAACCTGCAGCACATAAAAAGCTAACCTTGGACCACTGAGTAATGCGGAGCCTACTTTCATCTATAGTCAATCCACAGAGATGTGCGTGTGGGCCTATGAAACCAAGAATGGCTGCCGGCCCGAGGTAGACCTATAGTTGTGTGTACTGCCAGCTGTTATACCGGTACTGTACACAGTATTGTTTCGATTCTGCATGAGAGCCCGCTGGGGATTTAAAGCCTGCCCCACAGCCTGCTTGAACACCTGCTCGATAGCCTGCTCGATAGCCTCCTTGCGGCAGCCGCACTTTGAGCGGAGCAGAGTGTTCCGTGAGAAGCATTTGGCCAATGGCAAACTCTAAGTTTCTGGAAGCTTTGGCTAATTGAAGGCTCTAAGTGTATAGAAGCTTGGATGCTAATGTTGACGTAGCCAACCAACTTGGCTAAGTGCTTCTGGTACTTTGGTCACCATCACTGTCACCATCACCATTGCCTTCATCACCATCATCACCATCACCATCGCCATCATCACCATCGCCATTATCACCATCACCATCATCATCATCAGCCGAGGCCCAAATGCACACACAAACATACAAAATCTGTGGGAAGCAAGAAGCAGTGTCCACTGGACAATCTGAGTTGGAGATCTGCTATCACCAAGATCCAACTGTCTACCCTTCGTACAATATCTAATGCTGCAATAATGAACTCAGTGGGTGTGAGGAATTGTGACATACTGTGTGGGTGGGCTGGCTACAGATATCATTCATCCTATGATATCGACCGAGGTCATGATTATGGCTACCATTTGGCGCCTGTCATTTGAGCAAAATGTAAATCGGTCAGGAAGCAACGCCCACACCCCCCTGACCGTCCAGTCGGCCGCACCAGTGATTCTATGTACTTCGAGATGCTCCGAGGCCCCCCACGAGCTAAGCCAATTGCTCTCTGACTCTACAAGAGCATTCTCAGGTACTCCTTCTGGGATGGTCAAAGTATGCAGTTACAGTGACCGCTGTGCAGGTTTCCGGGAAACTTCGAGGGCAGCTGCAACCTCTGTGCAGCTCAGCGGGTGACTTGGTGCCGTATTCGCCCGGCTGTGGGCTTCATTGTTCCATACCCACAAGGCATCTCGTCTATCATATTCATCTTTTTACAGTTACAAGATTCTCTACATCATAATATGGCATCTATTATCTATCTAACTGACTCTATATATATTCATATGGTCAATCTGACTGCAGGCGGCATTGGAGCGTAATTAGAGGAGCACCAGCAGACTCTGATTGAGAGAAGGTAGGGATGTGCATAGAGGCCTTTTTAGCGACAAAATCTGGTTCTCACCACCTTGGCTATTAAGGTTGACAACGGGATGCCGACAGGGGGCATACGGAGATACAGGAATGACAAAGGAGAACGGAGATATAGGGATCACAGAGATCGACTGATCTTGGCCAGCTGTCAATGAACTACCCAATTTGTGTGGTCCTTCACTCACCGTTGCCGAGCCTTCATAGATCCACTCCATTTGGGAGGTTCCAAGCAGCCAGCTAACCCTCCCTATTCTCTCACGTTTAGGCTGTGCCCCTCGCCAAGCAAGAACGGCTTTTTCTAATGCATTCCTGTCAGATGCCGTCAGGACTCCGCTGTTCAACCACAATGTAATCTTATACACATTCAGATCTATCTGGAGGCTGTGATCGAGCGAGATTGGAGAAGCATATTTAGGCTGAGATTGACCGAGATTGGAGATGCACTTGGAGGCCAACATCGAGCATGTTCTGAGGTGAACATTTGGGCTTCGTTCGTTTGATATTCCGAGAGTATTTGTAGACGGCTACTCTGGAGGTGGTGAATTTTGAAAAGGTCAATCTTGAGGAGACCAATCTCGATGTGGTCAATGTGGAGGCAGTCGATCTTGAGGCAGTTGCGACGGGGAGTTGAGACTGAAGTTGTTGGTTAACTCGTAATTGTGGGGATGTTGAGAAGTAAGTACACCCGCATTGTCGGAGAGATAAGACTGGAGAGACTTGTTGGGAGTGAGAGTTAGGTGATGGTGGGATGATGCAGTACTCAGTGTATCCTGCAGTCGGTGTTGACTCTTGATCATGGCATGGAGAGATCGAGAGTGGCGAGATAACTTCGGGTTGCGAGGTGATGGTAGAGGTGATAACGAAAAAGAGTGAGATCGGAGGAGATGGTGGAAATTCTCGTCAGAAACCTGGACTTGAGAGAATTCGGAGTCCAACTGAACATACATTCCAGCATATGGCAGTAATGATTCCTGATTCGGAGTGTCATTACATCGATATGCGGTCATCCCAACCCAATCAGGCACGTTGTACTCAGGGCTTCTCATATCCACTCGTATCCTCCACATCATTCTCATATCTATCCCAATCTCTCTGTTTCTCGTCCACAACTCCACCATCATCACAGATCACAAAGTCACGTCATCACTGACTGTCCCTCCATGCCATAATCAAGAGTTGACACAGAGTTCAAGCATGTGCTGAGTACAGCATACACCAAGCACAGCATCCACTCGAAAATATTGTCTTCCCTTCAGTCTCATGGACAGATGGAGACCCTTGAATGTAGGTTCAGCTTGCAGCATGCCTCCCTGCACAATTGACCGCCATCAGCCAGCTCTCCTTGAGAGCTTAAAGGGAACTCAACTTCTCACATTCGCACGGTTTGGAGTTACATAAGTGAAGAATAGATTCTCAGAACCGGGGGCAGGGTGAATTGACTGCCTCCAAGTACTCTTCTAATTTCGCTCGAACACAGCATCCATGTGTATCTCTAAACTCCCTTGATCATGTCCTGCAAGGTAGTGTGATCATGACCTCCCAAGTTCGTCTCCAAACTCGCTCAATCATGGCCTCCAAGTTCGCCCAATGGTGGCCTAAAAGTGCATCTCCGAACATGCTCAATCACAGCCTCGTAGTGCATCTCGAAGTTCGCCCAATCACGGCCTCCAACCATGCTCGATCACCGCCTCGAAGCTTGCGTGATCCTGGCCTCCAAAGTGCATCTCCACACTCGCTTCCTCACAGCTTGCAAGTGAATCTCTGAGTTCACTCGATTGTCATCTGCAGAGGGCACGTCGAATTGCTGCAAATGAACTCCTGCAGCCAGTTCAGAGATTGCGTGTGTAGATTGGATGTTATATAGATACATGGATGCATAGATGTGAATACATGAGTTTTAAAAATCATTCAATGATAAGCAGTAGCTATGATTTCAAGGTGTACCAGCAGTATTTCCAAAGATGATATTTTTCCCAGACAGCTCGACGGTGATTCGAGGTGCTCACAGCGTTGTCGCTGGCGCTCCCTGCCTTGTTGTTGGTACTCCATAGCTTGCCACTGGCACTGACAGGAGCACCCAAAGTTCCCTCCGCCCCTCCGCGATGTTCCAACCCTTGTAACATTCACTCTTGTGGTACTCGTATTCCAGTCATCAGAGATCCAGGTTGCTCCCAAGGCCGTCCGCAATGCCCTCCTATTTTCTGATACTCTCATGAACTTGACACATCTCAATTTACACTCCACATCCTCTATGACACTACTGGAGGCTTCGAGGGACTAAAAACCATATTGCTGATGCAACTGCCACACACCGCATGCCACATGCCACCGTAAAAACACCCCCCACCATACTGCACTTGCCTCACTCCTCCCGGTGCCAGGCTTCTGCAACTTGAGATGTTATTGGATCCAATACCCAGGCCCGCACATGGGAGCATATTGTCAAATGTGATGTGGTAGTGTCTTCACTCTTGACAATTTACTTCTGAGTGACTCAGAGGTGAAGTAATGATCGTACTCGGAGGTGTTCTTAGGAGTATCTTGTAAGTAACGTTTGAATGGTGTAGGCAAGAAGGCTGGGAGTGAGCCTTTGAGTGCAACGGTGAGTGTACTTGAGTGCATGCTAGGGAGTGCAATTGAGAGCGTCCTGTGAGCTACCTTGGGGGCGGATAGAGAAGCAGGCTGGGAACATGACATCCAGTGCAATTGGGAGTGTACTTGAGTGCGTGCTCGGGAGTGCGATTGAAAGCATCTTGAGAGAATACTTGTGACCATATGGTCATGCAGGCTGGGAGTTTGGCACCGAGTGCATTTGAGAGTGTACTTGAGAGCATGCTGGGCAGTGGGATTGACAGGGTCAACAGAGCTTGCTTCGGAGTAGTGTGACGAGCAGGTCCGGGTAACCCGGCAGCGGTCCGGGTTTGGGCCGGAAAAAGAGTTCAGTTCGGTTCCAGAACATTCCAAAAACCACATCCCCAGCTTCTTGGCGGACCAAATCCGGATCCATACCCCTTAACACCTGGGTGTTACCGGTTGTGGCTAGACCCGTCGGTTTTAATCTCGGGTTCTCGTTTTCGTGTTTTTCTATTTATGGTCGTGCTCAGATCCGTTACTGTTATTTGCAAAATATTATCTTTGGTACATCATTGACTTTTTTTGTTTTATTGGCTGCCATTATAATCGAAATAAGCAGAGAGAGGCTCCCTGATACATCCTGAAGTTATGTGTGAACAATCTGTCATCTTGGATTATTAGTAAGGTTTGAGGTACTGACCAGTGATATTGACAGATGAGACAGTCAGCAAGCCACAAATGGATCGGTTTGCTCCAGCTACTGCGGCAACAGTTTTCATTTTGCTGATGGAGCTACGCTATAGTGTCAGCAGATAATAGCATTACCACAACGAACTTCACAAGCTGAAATTAGCCATATGAGATTAGGACCCGAGAAAGCACAGTCTCAAGTAGGCATATTAGCTATGACACCCGGCGCGATACCCAATGGGTGACCAATTATGAAATCGAAGTCTGTTAAACCCGTAAGCGTTTACCCCTGCATATATCCTCCCTAGCAAATTAACATACGGGAATTGGATTCAGATTAACATATTGGACTAGCTCGTTTGTCATCTGTATACTGCATGCAAATGTTACGAGTATTGACTACATATCTCGGCAAAAACTAATTCATGAACCGATTTTACTATGTGTCAGCTATCTATTAATTTCAGTGACCAAATTATGAGACATGATAATTCGTCTGCACATGTGCAAGGGTCGTATGTGTCACATAGAAGGTCTAGACTGCAAACCAAGTTGATTGACGATTGATCAACAGGATATTGGCATGTCTCTTACAGGTAAGTGAAAACGCGGAATCTAAAACGAAGACAACATATACTAAGACAATATGGGTCAGTGATGGCATACGTGTCATAGAAGAAGCGATCAACGCGCAATGTGAATCTGTTGGAACGATCACCATCATGTTGCTTTCAATCATACATCCAACAACATAACTCTGCTTTCCGACGCAGTGCACATAGTCGACACATTCAGAAATACTTATGGTAGGTTCTGGAAATCGAGAGGAAGCAACTGGATAAGGCTTCATTCCCAAATTGAGCTATATTAATGAATCATTAATATATGGATCAAAATGCGGTAAATAGCCAGCTGAAAGCGCTGAAATGTGTCAGCACTACGTTATCCATTGCTTATCGATCATGGTTATCAGTGGATCCCGAACTGAACCGCCACAAAGCATTTGGGTGCCACGGAGTTTTTATTCAAATTGTACATTGGCTGCCAATAACCACTATATGATTATTTATACAAAACGATTAAGTATACAACATCAATTACAATATGTTTATGGTGAGCATCAATGGAGTGTAAACGATTATTGGTTTGGTAAGTAAGTTAACTGGAAAGTGATTTGCATCCTGTGATTCATAACAAACATATTGGCTGCTGTGATATGCAAAACATAACGTGACATGGATACCGCCCCATGTTGCCACTTAGTGTCAATGGAGAGTCAATCATTTTTGGTCGTGTAAGTAAGTAATTTGGGAAGCAATTTGCTAGTTGTTATGCATAACCAATGTATTGGCAGCCTTGATAGGCGAAAGTGAAAGAAAGACGGTAACATTCCCATTTTGAAAGTGACGGTCAAAGGACCATAAACAATTTTTGGTCTTGTGAGCAGCTTAATCGGGAAGCGATTTGCTCGCTGTTATCAACAATCAACATAATGGCAGCTTCAACAGGCAAAAGAGAGAGTGATGCGGGAACATCCACATTCTGATAATGAGCGTCAACGGAGCGGCAACAATTTTTGATCCTGTATGTAAGTTAATTCAGAATAAAATTGCTTGCTGTTATCCATAACCAAAGTATCGGCAGCCTGTATAGGCAACTGAGAAAGAGACACAGTAACTGCCCCAGTTTGAAAATGAACGTCAACATCGTGTCAATGATTATTAGTCTCACCAGTATGTCATTTGAGACATGATTTGCTCGCCGTTATCCACAATCAATGTATTGGCAGCCTTTATTGACAAAAGAGAAAGCGACATAGTCACACTGCCATTCTGAAATGGAATGTCAACAGAGTGTCAACAATTGTGGGTGTTGCATCATGTATAATCCAAGAGGTGTGCTACAGCTTTTACCCATAATTGAAGTATTGGCCTCCTTTGTAGGCACTATGGGTAATGTCGATGTTGCTACACCTGAAAATGAGCGTCAATGGAGCGTCAACAGAGTGTCAACAATTCCGGGTGTTGAATCTTGTATAATTCAAGCGCTATGCTACGGCTGTTACCTATAATGGGAGTATTGGCCACCTTTATAGGCAATATGGTTACTGCCATTGCCACTACACCAAAAAATGAGCTGCAACAGAACGTCAACAGATCATCAACAGAGCATCAACAGACAGTGAGCAGAGGATCAACTATCTTGTGTATTGTTTCTCGTATAATCCAAGGACAGTACTATGCCATTTAGCCATAATCCACATATTGAAAGTCTTTGTGGGCAAAAGAGATCGCAACATGGTCACAGCCTCAGCCTGAAAATCAGCGTCAGCAGTGCGTCAACAGAGCGTTAATAGAGCGTCAACAGAATGTCCACAGAGCGTCAACAGAGCGTCAACAATTTTGGGTGTTGCATCATCTATAATCCAACAGCTGTGCTACAGAATTTACCAATAATGAATGTTTTTCGCAGCGTTCATGTTCAAAATATAAGGCGACATGGTGATAGACCCAATCGGAAAATGGGCGTCAACAGATTCCCTACGAGTCTGGGGGTTGCGTGATGTATAATCCAAGTGCTGTGTCACGGCTTTCTTCTGTAATGAAAGTATTGGCCGCCTGTATAGACATCATAGTTAATGTCGATATCGCTACACCTTACAATTAGCATTAACCGAATGTCAACACAGGGTCATCACAGCATCACCGGATTGTCAACAGAGTGTTAACGATTTTGGGTGTTGCAACATGTGTAATCCAAGGGCCGTGCTATGGCATTTATCTAGAATCAACAATGATTCCACCAGTCCAGCAATGGACCAGTCCGGACTGAAACCATCCAGCCTAGTCTAGGTCCAGTCCAAGAAATTTTTGGACCGGGATTGGACCAATCCCCAAAATTTCGGGGCCTGGACTGAACTGGCCTGGACTGCTTTGGACCAGTCCACTTGGGCCGAATTGGCCTGAATACGCTGGGAGTTACTGATACACTTGTTGATACGAGAAAATGATGGAGAAGAAGAGTAGATGATGAGTTGTCTGTCGATCCAAAGAGAAGGAAAACTATGGACTTATATAGAAAAACGAGAGAAGGAAATCTCAATGCCAACTGCCAAAGCCGGAGCCCAATGCCGAGTACCAGTGCCGAGCCCTTCTACTCACCATGGGGGAAGCCGAGGCCGATGGGGGCAGGTGAGGCTGGTGGGGGCAGGCGAGACTGGTGGGGGCAGGCGAGGCCACTGGGGGCCGTAAGCCACCGGCCTCATGCCCGAGCCCACCAGTACCGAACACTATGGAAGCCACCGGGCCAAATCCGTAGTCATCAACACTCAGTCAACAAATAGACTCATACACATATACTCATACAGGTAGAGTCATCTTGCCATTCACAAGTCGCAATGAACATCTCACCCCTTGCCACTTGCCACTTGCCACTTACCACTTGCCACTCACCACTCGTTTGGTATGGTTGGGTTTCTCGTGGTGGTGCTTGCTAGCAGTGGGCAGGTTGGTTTATAGTGATTACTCGCAGCGGGTTGTTGTTATGAAGTGACGTTGTGTCTGAGTTAGGGTTGCAGGGATTACTGTCTCACTTCTTTAGTTTTTCGGATGTACTTTGAAATTGATAAATATTATCCTGTTTGGACTGGTCAAGACCAAGCCCGTCCAGTCCAAGACTGCCAGTCTGCGGACCGGACTGAGCCCTACCCTACACCGGGTCCGTCCGGACTGGTGGAATCATTCAGAATCAAAGTATTCGCCACCGGTAGGGAAAATATGATTACAGTCGATTTTGCTACACCCAAAAATTACCGTCACCAGAGCATCAAAAGAGCATCAACAATTTTGGGCATTGCATGTTGTAAAATCCAAGGGTTGTGCTATGACCTGTACACATAGTCGAAGTGTGGCTGTCTTTATTTGCACTATGGTTTTTCTCGATGTCGCTACCACCTTTAACGGCACATCAAGACAGTGTCAATGATAGTTGGTATTGTAAGTATGGTGACTGGAATGGGATATGCTTTCAGTTATGTGTTACCACCAACATATTGGCAGCCTTTGCTATCAAAACAGCAAGACAAACGGTCACTTCCTCATTCGAAACTGATCCTCAATGAAGCCTCAATGATATTTGGCCTTTTGAATAACGTAATTGGTAAGTAATTTGCCAACTGTTATCCATAACCAAGGAATTGCAAGCCATTATTGGCAAAAGAGAAAGAGATATTGTCACGGCCCGATTCTGAAATTGAGTGTCAACCTTGTGTCAACAGAGGACCATGAATTTCTCGTGATGCACATTGGGTAATGAAGGCATCAGATGGAAATTTGATCTTATATTTGACCTATCGACCTCCTCCATGGTTGAAAATACTAATTAGTAAAGGAAAAACAGGAATTCAAATGTTGTCGATTTCGCACCAGGTGAAAGCTGCAAAATGTGATTCCTGGATGTTGTACAATCAATTTTGATTGAGTACTACTATCAAATAGCACAGGCAAGTGCAGTATATGTATTTACAGATGGACCCGCCGGAGAATCCGCTGTAGACACGCCCAATTCAAATTGGTAGAAACATGTCGATTGAACCGTACCAGAATCGAGAATGTGTGATAATTGACAATCCGGGCCACGCATTTGGGGACGGTTCAGCCCCGACTCCAACCCAGACCCTAAGTGACTGTCTGGAACCCTCGCTAGCACGGCACGGAAGACTATTGTTAAGCAAGCTGGTAGCTTTCCATCGAGGGCAATTGGGAGTGTACTTGGGAGCCTGCTCCGGAGTGCGATTGAAAGCATCTTGAGAGCTTACTTGAAAGTGTTAGTCAGGCTGGCTCTGAGTGTAAGTCAAGCAGGCTGGGAGTAAACAGTCGAGTGCAATCAGGAGTGTACTTCAGAGTGTATTTGGAAGTGTGCAATGAAATGCATTTTGCAGTTTGGTTTCAAGTTTGTTGAGTGCAGCATGATGTACAGTATCAAGGGCACATAATTGCACCAGAATCAAAGTAATCGAGTCAATGCGCAGGTCCATATCAATTCATACTGCCAGGTTCAAATATGGTATGGATCATGAACCCAAAAACAGCTTCTCTATTAGTTCCTCATCGAGTAAGGTCACTTTTCCCCGTGATGATGAATGGGGCAGGGTAGTTGAATGGGGGATCACCCGAAAATGATGCCTGCATAGACGGGTAACTATACAGTGGCTGGATGAACTTGATTCGGGGGTGGCCCACATTGAGTGTCTTTGCTTGGTGTATATCCAGCATCATTATCTGATTCTCCCACAACGTCCTCTGTGGGTTGTTGCAAACCAAACAGCCCACTGGTTGAAGCCATAATGCGTGTCTTCGGTGGATATCTGTATGTAGACATCGCCTGTGAACAACACATGGTGCTAAACAAATTATCAATTGAATTGGTGATTTCTCAAATGAAGCAGATTAGAGTTGAGAATATTGTAGGTAGCAGTGACCTTCAGGGGAATGATGGCCTCTTATATTCATCGTATTTGTCATGAACTGTGGTGTTTCACTGCCTGATTGATCCCATGAAACCCGACTGAGAAAAAGATATCATAATCACACATATCCTGAATTTCTTTGTTATATGCTCCAATTAGTAAACTAGGATGTTGGACAGAAGTTCACCTTTGTTTGGTTCATGACTATAAAGGTTGTAGAAGAAATACAACATGACATCTCCAGGGAACAAATAGGAACTTGTATCCAGTTGGACGGTTAGCATGAATAGGCACAGTACACTCAAAATGTGTTTGTACAACCTACTACTGAATTCAATATCAGGCCTGTTAGTCGAGCACCGAGATTGATTGCTTACTTTGGAACTCCATGTGCAAAGTTTGATATCGTTTCACAATCCACCTACCAGTCGATGATCGTTACTCACCAAAACATTCAACCAGCCTTTCAACTTCTTGATAATCATTGAATGGATATACACCATGCTCGGACACTTCTCTATTCGTTGCATCGAGCTGAGGTTATCCGCTGGTTGAGGCTCGATCGTAGACATACACTGCACAATCCCCGAATGATGTGGTATACGATAAGGCCGATCATCGTAGCAGCATTGAACATTAATGAATATACATGTCAGTGATGACAAAAGAAACTATCTCAGCGAACCATTATCAGTAGATGATATGTAGCATCATTTTGCGAGATGTGGCAGATATTGGATCAGTTTGGAAAGAAAACTGATCGCGAGGTGACATTGTTTTACGGCTGCTTTACACCTCGCACAATGTGATACTGCATTGTAAGTGATACACTAACCTGTGCGGCTGAGAAAGTGATACATTAACATGCATTAGCTCACTTTCAAACAATAACCCTGAATGTCAAATACAGCAACAAACCAAACCCCCTGAAGTGTCATCAAGACTCGTCTGAACAATGAGTAGTTCTCATGCATGCTCAACAGTCGCCGGAAACATGACTCATCCTGTTTCTGCGACAGCAATAATAAAACCAGAATCGACAAAGAGATCATGATCAAAAAGATCTCACCCTATCAATGAATGAAGGGCTATTGCCTAATGGGATTTTGCCACCTGCCGGCTGGGATCACCCTGAGCCATTATAGTTTGACTACAGCAGATACACCTGAATTGCCATCCACAAGCGGCCATTTAATGATCGACTCATAGACGCCGTACTGAGCGCAACACCACCTGACGATACTCCCAATCAACATGGTGTCAACCATCATCCGCGTAATCTCACCTCTATTCTTGATGAAACCATGGCGCAGCCTCCCAGGCAGGTCGTTGAAGTGGAAAATACCGGGTGGAATGCATGCTCCAAAGCAACTGCATACTACAACAAGCATCGCAAGGACTCAGAACAATGGAATTCATGTTATCCATTTCAGTATTTACACAACTTTCAGCGTGCTCAGGTGTCTAGCCAGTAAATGAAACCCTAAATAGAGTAACATCTCGAGCGTAGACTGGGCAACTGCAAAATCGAATCAATCTAATCAGCAGATACCCAGCGAATGGTTCCCTTGGAACTTGATTTTGGGCTCAGCGATATTTATTGGATTGAAGATCACTAACATCACTTCAGAACATTATACTACTGGGATATTTTCAACTGTATCCAGATCGTTTTCCAACATCTCTAATTTCAGGAGGAGTTTGATAATGAACCAGTGCGTCTTGCTGGCCCCGAGGGTTGTTAAATCTACAATGTCATGAACACTTTCAATTGCTGATATAACACACAGGATCAACAGCGTACCAGATCGGCGATTGTGCCAGTCATTTTTGCATCAGACAAGGCGCACTTGACAAATTTTTTGGAAGATCAAAATATGAGGACACTCTATCTGACAATTGTCATATTCGAAAAGACATGCTAGCCACACCTACACAGCGCGCCTGGATATTTTTTGGGTTGATGCCCTGCCTGCTGAAATGTGCCCAAACTATTGATAAAGCATAACTTACCACGGTTGGAACTGTGCTGTCTCAACTCTGGTATTTTCACATCACTGGCACTGCCTTTAAATGGGATTGTGCAGATGGATTCCAGCAACAATGTTACTGTCGGTTGACTGCTGGAGTCGGGTAATATCCGGAAGATGTCATGATTGCGCAAGTCTCGTATCACTCTGGCGCCATGTATGGAATTCTTAAACAAGCACACATGGGGTGTTCAACTTTTTGACCACTACATAATACAACAAATCTGCATATTCACTCTGAGCTGCTGGAGGACAATTATTTTGATGCTCTGTACACTCTAAGTGTCAACTCAATCCACTTCCAGTTCAGGCAATATCCGCTCTGCTATCTCTATCCTGAGTGCCAGCCTGATTAATTGCAGTAGCTGCTGCCGGGTTTAGTTGAAGACTTATTGCCCTGGCTGATCGAATAACTGAAAGCTAGAAATGTTAAGAATCAATTTGAGAATTAATTCACATCAGTGCAACAATATCCCAGCCTCCTGCAGTTCCCTAACGCATTCAATGCAACGATATATGGCACTTGCCAATGTCCAGGGATGGTGGAATGATCAGAACACGGGCAGTGAATTGGGTTCCATTTCTTGCCTGCTCCAATGGTGACAGGTACACTGCGGCGAAAAACACCTCCAATGACATCGTAATGGGAGCAGTGCAGGCATTAAGTGAATTCTAACGACTTGTTGGGCAACAAAATCACTCAGATCAATCCCTCAAAACACTGGACGAAGCTCTCAAGCAATGTTATCAGAAAACAGGTATTTTTCAGGAACTGAAATGTCGAACTCTGTGAAGGCCAAAGCGGATGACCTGTTGTCAATGGAATCTCATCACTTGCACCAACAAACAATTCATAAGATTCGTGCCGCAATTGTGACCCTTGTGTATGGGGCTGCATTGGTTTCCACAACAAAACGTAGGCAATATCAGGTGTGCCACATTTGAAACTAACAAGCAACAATTACTTGGTCAGATGCTGATTGTCCGAAGGCAATTCAGTGATTGCAGAACGAAATCCATTAAATGACACAGGCTAAATGGCAGCATCTCAATAATGTATCTCAATGTCAGGAGTGAAAACTATTACAGGAAGTCCGAACCATGGCAACCCGACCCAGGCGCATATACGCCAAAGAACTTACCATAATGAAAACTGCCGCCAAACACGGGCATAACGGGTTGTCAATCATGACTGCCGACGTGTGACTGTAATGTCCGATATTGTCCATCCAATGCTAAGTCAACAGACACGAACTGCAGTTAGGTTGATAAAGAGCGGGTCACAACCCAGATAAAGAGGCAGATTTATGCCATCACCTGGAATCAACAGAAGCGATTCAAAATAGATTTGTGCATCGGCGTGATCGAGTTTCAACCGTGCTGTCAGACAACCAACATTCAGGTGCAGCAGGCAACCACGGAACAGCTCCTGATACATTTCGGATATCTAAGGATGCATCATGTGAGCCATATAGCTTGCGCAATTTGGCGAATGGGTTCCGCGGACAATTTTACCACTGCAATTTCTGAAACGCTATAAATTGCCAATATGAAAGAGCCATATCTATCTAGCAACAAAGTCAATTACATTCAACAGATACTCAAGAACAGTGACCAGTGTCCCTGTCTTGCCTATAGGTAGGAAACAGTGTGATATCTTGCACTCCAAGGCTGTAACAATATTGACTCGGCACAAGTTTTCAACCGAATGTCCGGAGTAGGTAAATGGCGAAGTACACTCAGTGCCCGTCTGTTATATCTCGAAACAATCCAGGATGAGCCCATCATGTTCCCTGAATCACTGCATGTATCTCATTGAAGAGAAAAGGATCGCTGCGGTGTGTGCAAATGTATCAACTTAACCTCGCTCAGCGATTCATCAGAACATTTTGGGATTGCCAACTTTGGATAGTCATTCCTCCAACATATTGACGGAGACTAGAGACACAAAGTTGATGGACTCGCACTCAGATATGATCCGAATGTACTCATCGGCAGGATAGTTACTGGATTCCAGAATCATCTGTTGGGTTACCAGGGACCATTTCACAACCCGATTTCTGTTGAGTAGCTGGGAACGGATTACAAGGTAGGATATAACAATGCCAACGAAGGGATCATGGCTGAAGCTCATAACATCTGGGTCCAGTATACGCAAAGTGAAGAGAATGACCTTGATAACACCTTCCAAGGATAGTTTTCTGCATTTTCTGTACTATACTTCAGCTGGACTACAGCGGATTAGACTCTCCATCTTCAGGAGTTACTGCCTGCTAGGAAAGAAATATTAACCATTTTGAAAAGGCGTAAGACTTAGCAATGGGTGTTACATTCTCAAGCTCAAGAATACGCAGTGGTGATTCCAACAAAGTTCAAGTATGTTCATTATTGGGCTGATTGTGTTTGACAGGTTCATCCAGGTTTTCAAACACACGAATATGATGCATTTTGTACTCATTTGAGCAATAATTGGGCCGGCGCACTTGGTCTATGTGAATGCTGCATCAGGCAACATCAATACCATATGGTGCTCATTTCATCATGTTGATTAAGATGGCTGCTGGACTGTATATTAATTGGATTAGAAAGCCTGATTCAGGTGTATAGCTGTGCGATAGATTATTGAATTGAACTATTTGATATAGACAGTATATATTATGGCGCTTGGAGAGTCTGCCGCCAGGTGCACTGCAATGATCTTGGCAGCCTGTGTGGTAGTCCCAGCAGCCCTGATATTTTACACGCTTACAGGTATGATTTTGTAGCATACTGAACACGACTGCATAACTCAGGAATATGCTTGGATTCAGTTCAGCAACTTCGGAAGGGTTGGAGAGCATCTGGAAGTACTCTTAGAGTACCTTAGGTGTACATCGTATTGCATTCATCCTGTTTGGGAGCTTATGCCAGCTTCAGGAAACATTTGTGTGGGATTTGAGAAAAGCTGAGTCATTGAGTTATGACTTCCGAACGATTTTCCATTTTGCTGATGTGAGTGCAGTTCGGAACCTGACCTTGTCACTGAAAATCAAGTTTCAGCAAATCCTTTACCAGTCTCATAACGAGATCTATTCAAGGTGAATATCCATAATCATCTGGCTACAGGATCCAACGCACAATCGCCTTCTGTGCAGTGGGAGTAACGAGTTATTGCACTTGGTGGGCACCTGGTTTTCCAGTGTCCCAGACCTGACGTGGGAAGCTATATGTTTCTGTTGCATACTGAAAAGAACTATTGACCCCAGAGTCCAGGGCTTTATGCACAGACACACATCGTTGCTCAACGGTACACTGCAGTATCTTTTGTTGCACATTATTGTTGTGCACCATGGGTGGGAGATACCGAGTAGGGAAGATTTCAAATGTGGCATAAATTCTGTTCGCTTGAAGATTTCCAAGCCGTCTCCCTTCGAGTCGATGTTTTGTATTCTTCTGATTTATGTTATTCATCGACAATGTTAGGGTGCGAGGCACAAACAGTCGGTATGGAGAAGTGGAGGTGGACTGTTTGCCTGGAGTTCAATGTTTGGTTATTAAACACCCTCAGAACCTCAATAATGTAATTGGTGATGTACAGAAAGGTGGAGGCACAATTTCTGAAAAGCTGTCTGACAGGTGCTGAACCTGAAGAAACATAGTCGGGTGTGTCTCAGGAGAGGCAGGAATGTGGCCACAACCTTCTGAGGTCCATATTGTGTTCAAATTGACCATAGTGCGAGAACCGTAACAAATGCAGGGCATTTTTAGAACATTACACATAGTATGAAATATGGATGCCCCAGTATGCAATATTGACTGGCACCCTATTCCGAATCTTTCGGAAGAACATCAAGTATCCACAGGATACACAGATCCGAAAGCATTGGCACTTTCAAAGGACACTGTTCGCAATGCTACTTCATTGAAGACATTTGATATCAGCGATGGCGCTGGGCAAATGGTCATTGGCGTTGAAGCCAACTTATATGTGCGCAGGGCAGTGGAGCACCAGGAAGACAAAAATCAGGACTGGCACCAGTGTCGGCATTACAGCGGAAAGTGCAACAAAACTCACACGAGTTATGACGTGGGGAATTGTTAGTGCCATGGCCTGAGTAATGCGCTTAAGAAATTGTCTACCTATGTATATGAGGTCAGATCCCGTGCGCAGCCTGACACTACCACATTGGTGCTCCAGCCAATCTTGTCCCCTGAATACCTGCCGGGAGCATTAGTTACCCGCTGTGATGCATTGACATGACCAATGGATTTCAATGTGATCCATGCTACAGGGAGCCAGAAATGTGGTCCTGATGGCCGCTCACAGCGGCCACTTGGGGAGTGGGAGCCTGATCCATAAGAGGCTAATGATCAACATGAAACGATTCAACCAAGCTTAGGTGGAACACTGATGGAATGAGGACCAGAACAAAACAGGGGGGAGAGAGAGCATACAAACCGTTTGTCAGGTTCAGCCTGGCAGGGGAATACAAAGGGAGTGGGAAGGAGTTACGCAAATTTCGGAGGAACCTGAAGTGGCATTATGCAAAGACTGTAAAGCCAATACAACAATGTTGGCGGGAAGCCACTAAATATTGTGTTTCTAATGGTGTACTGTACCGGATGCGGAAAGGGAACGAAGTCCGAGCACGGGTGTTACTGGACAATAAGTGGACTTGAAATGCGTTGGAAGCTGAACACTGACTGAGCCGGCACTGTGGATGAACACTGACATTATGTAAGGTTGTGGAGGTGGATTTGTGGCTGGAAATAAATGTTGAGGGCAAAGACTGGGTTTAATCGTGCACACAGTCTGAGTGGAGAGCACATTCGCAGTATGATAATCCACAGAGATACATAACTGTCAGTCACCTAGTGCTGGGTGTGGGCATGGATATGACGCACATACCCACAAGGGTGGCCGGGTATCACTGACTAGTGGTAGCCAGCAAATTCAACAGCGGGTGGGCAGTGGCATGATCACTTCAACAGGGTATATTGGAGAAAGTAGCAGCCATCTTTTTGAAGGAGGTAATAATCCAGTTCAGAACGCCAGAAAGTATGGTAGTTGACGGTAGTGCGAAGAATGAGAAATGGAAAACCTTAGCATTAAATGTTACAATATCCCGAAAATCTCAGTCACCCCGTATCATGCTGCTGTAAATAATGTAATCTAACAAGTGCACCGAGCAATTGCTGATGATCTATCCAAATATACAGGCTGCTCCATTGAACTAAAAGAGGTGAGGATTGAATACCTGCCGGCAGAGTTCTGTGCCAACAGGATCATCGTCCGGTGTGTGACCGGATACTCACCGTTCCGCTGTTAGGGGTTCTCTCCTAGCAGTGTAATGGTACATAGGTACCATGTGATATGCTCTTTAGCGGGGGTATGCTAATCACGTCTCGATTGGATACGCATGGAGCATAGCAGATTCATTGAAAGCGAATCCTGTGGCAGCTGAGTTGATGAGGTAGCAACGCCGCCAGATCGAAAGGGCTTCGGCACTGCCGAGTGGATCGTGTTCATCGAAATAAATTTCTTGCATCCAATAGGGTTGCATTGTGAATCCCACGGCGGTTAAGTGACAAGTGATGGGTTCACTGGTTTCCATGCCTCGTGGATGCAGGGCACGTCCGGGTTAGGATGAAAACCTACGCACTTAAATAACTGATGGAAGATGGCGTTGGGTTTAGCCTAAAGCAGACATGATTCATTGACTTCAGTGGGGGGCTTCACAATGTTGATCGATGAAGTTGATTACGCGCATTAAGTTCTACGTAGGCGTAGTAGAGGATATTAACCTCGTACTATTATGAGTTATTTACTTTCAGATGGGTTGATAAACGAATGACGTGTCACTCATTGAAGTGTGCATTCCAAATACTGATTAAACGCGATTGCAAGATGTCAAGGTTGAAGTTATAATCTAATTACTGGGCTGATATGATATCATGCATGAACAAGATAACTAAATGGACGGGTGGCCCTCGATAGTGTAGGCACAGTTGCGAGACGTAAGACGCTTTGATACGTGGGTATCATTGAGGGATTGAATCATAGTGTGAAGAGGGTTTCGAGAGACTATAAAGAGATCACATTGTTCTGGGAATGAAAAAAAACTCTCGAACAGTTAAAGAAAGACAATACCTACCAGCGGAGAAATATCCGTATTTATTTTTGCGTTTTTATGATACCTATACCTAGCATATATACCTACGAATCTTTTAGCTTTATGTAGCGGCAGCCCCATGCCTTACGAGATATGCACCCTGCAATACACAATAGTTACTGTTACGACTCTGGTATTCGAAAATGATAATGACGTTATCCTGTACTCCCTTGAGAAAATCATAGCCTACGCAAGAAACAATCAGTACAACTTCTTGGCCCAGAGCATTTGGTGGATATCATCGATTATCGGACTGCAGTGAGGCTTAATCAGTTATATTGATACCCGCCAGTCCCTTGAAGCAATGATTTCAGCTAGGCCCAATACTCCGGTTCTGGAAAGTGTCATCTGATCGGATTCCAAACCCAAACGGCAGCATAAGATACTTAAAGAGTGCGAAGAATTCCCATGGGACTGAAGGCAATTACGAGACATCACGAAACTCAAGCGCACCGGTAAAACTAGGATGGATTGCATCAACTCCTTGGTATCCACCAAGAAGATACTTAAGGGGAAGAATAGAGAAAAGACTTATACAAAAACTGAGGGGATAGAGTCTAGTGAGATAGAAAGAATGAAGTCGACAGGCGAGTGTTTACGCTGTGCGTGGCCCCCGGAAAGGAATGGAAGTCATAGGGTTAGAGACTTTATAATGCCAATTAAGCTAGATCAAAGAACCCTGTGTTATCCGAAAGGGAAATTGTTTCAGCAGAAATTACCCCTTCTGCATTCCAGCGAATAGCAATAGGATCTACGGCCGTGGACCAGAGTACATAGTCCGGCAGTTACATTATTCAGTTACCTAGGGTATACATCCCAGTAACATCCACCTTATATCGGCCATGATGCAGTACTTCCAAATAAGCTCCAGAACTTAACACGGAATACCACCAACTGTATCCACGGAAACGATGATGCTGTATGAGTGATAGCAGGTAGAGCAAAACAGCGGGTACGACAGCGTGGGGATATCCATGCTGCCATACAAAACATACCCGAGTCGAGTGATGGGTACAAAAGTCACGTTGACCTTGCAGCCGCACTCCAAAGTGAAGATCTCCATATTGGTGACATGGCTCTGGTACATGAACCAAAGATATACCAGTCTGACTGCGCCAAATTGTATGCTAGGGGGCAAGGACCCTACCGAGTCACACCAATTACCCTGAGATTGGGGATCTATCAACTGTCTGAACAAGATAGAGCACATCATAGGGGTAGGACACACGGTAATCGACTCCAGAAGGTTTTGACTCGCAAGGATGGCATACATGGTGCTCAGGAACTTCGTATACCAAACTCCAATCCAGAACAAGATTCACAAGAATTCAAGCAATTCGAGATGGAGGGAGTAGCAGATGGGAAATGTATTCTAGGTTGATGGATGTATTTCATGTGAACGACGATTCCGGACCATCACTACACGTCCACGTTCAGGTCGAAACCGAATCTTTGCCAATTTGGCAGTCCAGGTTGTCAATACACCCGAACTGCTAACTCAGATATGTTTCACTGGTATTGTCCCACCCAATTTGACTTGGGAAGGTTATCAACGGATTGCCCAGCGTGTCCATCTAAATATTCATATAAGGCTCTTGGTTTTGCAGTTTGTTACTAGGATATTATCAAAATCACATTATCAACAACCAATGATATATTTTTGCTTGTTTTGCACATTGCAATATTGATAACCTTGTAGTCTGTGTTGTATCTTTGATATACTGTATTTTAACTATCATGGTGGTCAATAATTCGGTGATGACAGCGAAAATCTGCATCATGACTTGACTACCTAATATTCAAGACCTGAAGCTGCTGATGTGCAGTCGAGGCTCATTTTCAGGAGGCTGCAGGGAGCATGTCAAAGTTGATTTTGCAATTACAGGCTGCCCAAATCTCATGAACGGATGTCTGCAACCAATTGGATAAACAATGAATCAGGATGGGAAGCAAAAGATTATTTACACTCAGTTTTCGCGCATTCTCAGAATTGGGCAGTGACTTTCAATCTCCCTAGTTTGCCAATACACGCCGCCAATATATAGGTTATGCATACAAGTGAACAGATCACTGTTTAATTAAAGTACTTACAAGACCACATGTGATTGACGATCCATTGATGCCCATTGTCAGAATGAGGCTGTATACATGTCAATTGCTATTTGGAAGATAATGGCATCCAATATGTTGGTTACGAATATGAGCGAGCATATCCTATTCCAATTACCCCACTGACTGAACAAAAAATTGTTGCCACCTCACGGACTCTCAGTTTTCGGTGGTTGCAACACTGACACTACCCATATTTCCTATCAAGGTGATCGAAACTTCGATTGTGGGTAAATTCCATAGTCCCGGCGATTGATAATAATTGTTGTAACATCAAAAATGGTTGAAGCACTATTAATGCACTGTGCACACTGTATTTAGGTGTCGCGACAATGACTCTAACCATATTATCCATAACTGTGGGCATTACTTGGATTCTGGATAAATGGGGTAGCACAGCTATTCAATTAAAAAAGATGCAATAAAGACAATTGTTGACGCTCTGTTAATGTTCTGTGGACACTGTGTTAACCCTCTGTTGACACTCTGATGACACTGTGTTGACGCTCATTTTTAGGTGTAGTAACATGGACACTTAACATATTGTCTACAAAGACGGGCAAGGTCTCAAATATGGGTAGATGCCAGAGCGATTACCTTTGATTCTACATTTTGCAACACCTCATAATGTGGACGGTCCGTTGATGCTCATTTTTGGTGTATTATTGACCCTCTATCGACGCTCTATTGATGCCCATTGTTTGATGTAGCAACATTGACACTTAATATATTGCCTATAACGGCAGCCAATACTACACTTATTGGTAAATGCCATAGCACAGGCAATGGATAATATAATATGCAACACCGGAAAACGTCGATGATCTGGTAAAGCTCATTATCATAATTTTGCTGTTACCGTGTCGCTATCAGTTTTCCCGATGAAGGCTACCAATATGGTGGTAATGTTTAATAGCGAGCAAATCGCGTTCCAAATAACACACTGACACGTTCAAAGAACGTTGACGCTCTGTTTACATTCAGTTTCGGACTGGGGCTGTCGCTGTGTCGTTGTCTGTTTTGCCTATGAAGGTTGCCAATATGATGATTTTGGATAACGGCGAGCAAATCGCATTCCAATTAACATTCTCACAAGTCCCACAATTGTTGGCGCTCTATTGATGCTCATTATCAGAATGGGGCTTTTACCATGTAGCTTTCTCTTCTCTGTATATAGGCTGCCAATACATTGGTGATACATAAGTGCAAACAAATCGCTCGCCGATAAAATTACACCCATTACTCAGAATCACTGATGTTCCATTGATGCTCATTTTTACCATGCAGTTGTGACCATGTAGTTTTTTCTTTTCCTTATAAAGGCTGTCAATATGTTTGTTATTGAGAACAACAACTAAACTGCTTCCCAATGAAGGTAGTTACTATATAGTGTTATCAACGGGTCCAAATTCCCGGATCTGTTCCGGGTCCGGTTCCAACCCGGATCTGGACCATTGCAGCAGGTTTTCACCAAAACCCGGCATTTCAAGTCTACAATTTAGGTAGCAATTAAGTATCAAAGTTCAGATCGTATCGTGACATGATCAGTACGTAGATTGTATAGTTTTAGCCCCCTCTTTCCCCTCCCGCTGGCAGATTTGCGATCAGACTAATATTCGTTGAGTCGCTATCGAAAACCGGCACTTTTCGGCCGTAATATCGCCTTATTTCGCAGTGATTCAACGAATATTGCTGCAATCGCAAATCTGACAGCGGGAGGTGAAAGAGGGGCTAAAACTGCACAATGTACGTACTGATCATGTCACGATACGATCAGATCTCAGATACTTTATTGGAGTTAAAGTTGCAGGAACCATGATATGGAACCACGGTCCGGTTCCAACCAGTCTCAGAACCCAGTGGGTACCTCTGTTTTCCGGGAAACAAACCGGACTGGGCCATCCGGTCCGGTTCCAACGCCAGACCGCAGCCTGGTAACCCGGAACCGTTGCTAACATGATTACTATCCGGGAAATCATTGACCCTCTATTGACGCTTATTTTTACCTTGGGGCTGTGTAAGTGTCACTGTTTCATTTGTTCATTAGTGCGGCCAATATGTTTGTTATGAATAACAGGAAGCAAACTGCTTCCCAATTAACTTACATAAAAAGACCTCAAATTATCAACTCACTGTTGACTCTTAGTTGGAGGAGGTCTTTCAATTTGAAATCCACGGGTACACGTGTTCTCTCCACGATGGATTACATAGCATCGTTACATTCCAGTGCTTCCAGCTGTCAATTAACTGCATGTAGATCCATACACCAATTTTTGATCAATATAGCCCGACATCCTCTCTTTTCCCAATCCAGTGACTTCTCCTCGATTTCCAAGACTGAAGATAAGCTATTTTGAGAATGCTAACCATGCACAACAGGTCTAATCGCAGAGTGGTATAGTTGGATGTATACATGAATGTAACACATCAGCAAAGAACTTTTCTGTCCGGGCTGATTGGCTGCGTCAGAGTGGACGCACTCAGTAAGTGCCGTCAGAGACACCTGGGTTGCGGTTTACTCTGCGCCCGGCGTCAACACCACGCTTCGCGTTGTATATCGTGCTCCGATCACCCTTTCGCCATTTCTTCTTGCTCTGTCGGTGTCGAATTCCCAACAGACACTCTGGCTTTGGGGCATACTCTGACCATACATCGGAATAGGTTCATTAGGTACACACTTGCATCGGGATTGCGATGGGTGACGCTGTGAAAATTTCTTCTCACGTTCCTTCTACATTATGCTCGAGGAGTGTAGGAAGCAGGTGAGAACATATGATACTACCCTGCCATGATGATGAACGCAATTGCGTGGATCCAAAGAGCGAGCGAGACCAAAAGTTGGGAAAGATAGATTGTGTATTTTCCTTGTATGACAAGATGAGATGAAAATGAGATGCTGTCTATCTACCCCAGGGTCTCCCGAATAAATACTTCACGTCGCTCATACCACCTCTGTTACTCCAGTTCCTCCGTACACCCACCGTCGCTCATTCCACCTCCGTTACCCCTGTATCTCCATACACCCACCGTTGCTCCTTAACGATATACTTGGAGGCCGTGATCGAGCTAGTTTGAAGATGCACTTGGGGGCCAAGATCCGGTGAACTGAGAGATGGACTTGGAGACCATGATCGATCGAGTTTGGAGATGAACTGGCAGGCCATGATCGAGCGAGTTTGGAGATGCATTTGGAGGCCAAGATGGAGTGAACTCAGATATGCACTTGGATGGCGTAATAGAGCGAGTTTGGACATGCACGTGGAGGCCGAGATGGAGTGAACAGAGAGATGCACTGGCATGGTGTGATTGAGCGACATTGGAGGAGTACTTGGAGGCGGTCGATTTGGAGTGAGGCGCGATGCCAGCTGACACTCTAATCATTGGTTAACTGGTAATTGTGGGAATATAGAGAGTTGAGTACAACATCCGCCGAGATATGAGAAACTGGCTGGGAGCGGGATACTGTCGATCTTCGGATGACGCTGTACTTGGTGTATGCTGTACTCTGTTAACTAATGATTATGGCATGGAGAGATAGAGTGGGATGACTTAACTTCGTGTTCTTAGGTGATGGTAGAGTTGAGCACCAGACAGAGAGAGATTAGAGGAGATGGGGGAAATCATCATGGGCAACTGGGACTTGGAGAATTTCGTCTGTAGTCGATTGACTATCCACCATACATCAGGTACACATCCTGTTCCGGCGGGTAATAATACCGATATGAGGTCATCTAAACCCAATGAGGCAAGGGGTACTCCTGATTTGTCATCGCCGCTCGTATCCTCCATATCGTTCTTATCTTCATCCCCCATCTCTCGCTTTCTAGTCCAGAACTCTACCATCATCTGAAGAATACAAAGTTTAGTCATCCCTCTCTAGCTCTCCATGCCATCATCATAAGTTAACACTGAGCGCCGCATACATAGAGTACAGCATACACCTAAGATGTTCTGACGTCCCATCATTCTCATGATTCCGAGTTAACCACTGAATGTAGCTTCAGCTCTGGGCTACCTCCCTACCGATCGACCTCCACCCGCCAGTTCACCATAGGATCTTCAAAGGTGAAGTCACATTGTGACACTCCGACGGTTGCGAGTTAACTAACTGAGGAATTGAGTCCCTGCGCGGCAGCCATCGACGGCCTCCAAGTACTCGTGCAATCTCGCTCGATCACAGCCTCCAAGTGTATCTCCAAACTCTCTCGATCACAGCCTCCAAGTATACTTCCGAACTTGCTCGATTACTGCCTGCATGTTCGCACAATCAGGGCCTGCAACTGCATATCTTCAATCTCGCTCGATCACGGCCGCCAAGTATAACTCCACACTCGCTCGATCACGGCCTGTCAGTGTGCACGATCGTTGCCACCATGTGCATAACTCCAAACTTGGTACATCACAGCCGCCAAGTGTATCTCCAACCTCGCTCGTTTATGGCCTGCAGGAGGGTATCTCCAAACTCACTCGACCACGATCTCGGAGTGCATTTCTAAGTTCACTCGATTACGGCCTCCAAGTGTATCTCACAATAAGCTCGATTACCGCCTCCAAGTGCATCTCCAAACTGGCTCGATCATGGCCTCCAAGTGCATCTCTGAGTTCACTCCCTCTCGGCCTCCAAGTGCATCTCCAAAGTGGCTCGTTTACGGCCTCCAAGTGCATCTCTCAGTTCACTTGATCTCAGCCTCCAAGTGCATCTCCAAACTATGTCGATCCAAGTATGCTCGATTACAGCCTGCAAGATCAGCTCGAAAGTCGCTCAATCACGGGCTCGAAGTATATTTCTCAGTTCACCCGATTGTTATTTTCAGGCGCACCTCGAATTGCCCCCAAGCACCTCCTTCAGTCGGTCCAGATGTAGCATGTGTAGATGGGTAGCTATATTGATATCTAGATACATTGATGAGAATACAAAGTGAATACATGACTGTGATTCGAGGTACTGCAAGGCTTGTCGTCGGCGCTCCAAGTTACTCTAAAGGCCCACAGTCATACCCTCCTAAGTTCTAATACTCTCCTGAAATTGACGCATCTAAGTTTACACTACACATCCTCTTAGGCAATCCTGGAGGCTTCCTGTGACTAAAATACATTTTTCTGATGCTATGTAACGGGATCTGTCGCCTGGGCGACGGGAATAGTGAAATTCTCCGTCCGAGGGTGCAAGGTTCCGTCAGAGCTGTCAGAGCTGTCCTGAACAGTTGGGTGTGTCTGACAGACACTAGAGTTGTTGCTGAGGCATCATGGTGGTTAGACATACTGATTTGCTTGGCGCATTGCCCACTCCTTCCATAACTTGTATGCCATCACTAAGTTACATGTTGTTTGTAAATATTTGCTTCAATGTAGATAGGGTGTTTTCACTTATCCATAAATGGGAGGACGATATCATGCTGATCGAATGTTAATCAAATCGGTATGCTGTGTAGATCTTTATCATGGGTCATATGACCTTTGCACAGGCACAGTGAAATAATTATGTCTTTCAATCAGATCACAAAAATGCAAATAATGCTAGAACGTTCCAAAATAGATACTCAAAACATTTGTTGTTGGGATGTGTCGTCAATACTCCGTATTTGCTTCTCTAGCCTACTTATGACCTCTGAGGCATTACAGTGGCTTCATCGGAATCCAATCACAGTTAGGTACTTAGGCCCAGAGGCTATTTGGCAGAATACAACCTTACATGATTTAACAGGCTTTAATAAGCGTTTGTCGAGTCTTGTCTCAGCCACAATAATCTTTTTGGATCACAAGTCACACAATTTACCAATCACGGAGACTCTTTCCCCTTTCAGCAGCACTCGCCATCATTCACTGCATGACGTCTTTGTCTGGAAAGCTTCATCAATTTTCAGGATTTACTGGTGACACCTTTGGTGTTACAGGTATACTGCCGGGATCATAAAGGATCGCTCAACAATACAAATATGGATACTCAATTCAAACTCATGCAATATCACTCAGATTTCCTAATACGATCAACCTTCCGGATCAGTTCTCCTATTGGGAATATCTCCATCACACTCCCGGAATATCAATAGACCAACAACAGTGATCGAGCGGAGCGCAAATAAGATGTGAATCATCTTTCGATCAGTATTGTTCGTCAGATCTCTATTGTCAAAGGTTTATTACTTATTGGCAGGAAACCTTATTCCTCCACGCCGAACAAACGACCACAGTTTCATGCTCCAATGGTTTAGTCGTAGAGGGATGAAGTGTTGTCAACATCGCATGATTATAACACATCGAGATATGCATAGTTAGATAATAGCTACGTCAATAACCAATGATTGACATATGGGAGCCCAGTTGGCCAAATGGACATATAGAAATCAACCCTTATTTCGACCACACCCTCTTGGTTAGTGTTATCAACAGGTCCAGGTAACCAGCCAGCGGTCCGGGTTTAGACCGCAAAAACAGATCGGTTCGGTTCCAGAACAGTCCAAAAACCCGACCCGCAGACTCTTGGCGGGCCAAACACGGACCCGTATTCTTCAACCCGCGGGTTTCGCCGGGTTTGGCTAGATCCGTCAGTTCCAATCTTCGGTTCTGCGTTTCAGGTTTCACATTTATGGTCGCATTCAGATATGCGACTGTTAATCGTAAAATATTGACCATGGTAGGTCACGGTTCGTTTTCGACGTATTAGCCGCCTCGATGTGCAAAACAAGAATACTGAAGTGCCCAACTACATCCTGAAAATGAGCGTCAACAGAGCGTCAACAATATTTGGTCTTGCATCTTCGGTAATATGAGTGGTGCGTGATCACAAATATCCATAAAGAAGGATATGACAGCCTTTATAGGCATATATGTATGGGATATTCTGGCCACATCCTCCGGGACAGTAACAACTTATTTCATTTACAGAGCTACCACTAAGTATTCGTGAGCATTTTAGAGTATAATAACAGTCAAAACGATATATATAGACAATAACTGCCTCATCGCGCTGCGATTAACCATGATGGAAGGGCAACAATCGTTGACACTCTGTTGACGCAAATTTTGAAGATGGGGCAGGAAGCGTTTCACTTTCACTTTTGCCTATAAAGGCAGTCAATAATCAGTTTATGACAATGTGCAACCCGTCGCCCCCTAGATTACCCATGATACATGACCAACAATCGTTGACGCTCCGTTGACGCTCATTTTCATGATGGGGCATGGAGGGTATTGCAATCTGTTTTGCCTATAAAGGCAGCCAAAAATTCCTTTATGACTCAA
>Ga0307514_10000302_pt1 | contig 120916 bp, 104 predicted proteins | sample 16_EM_MG_FD_203088 | JGI IMG/M metagenome (GOLD analysis project Ga0307514, IMG submission 203088) | Populus trichocarpa ectomycorrhiza microbial communities from riparian zone in the Pacific Northwest, United States - 16_EM | ecosystem: Host-associated > Plants > Roots > Unclassified... | reverse complement strand
ACCCTAACCCTAACCCTAACCCTAACCCTAACCCTAACCCTAACCCTAACCCTAACCCTAACCCTAACCCTAACCCTAACCCTAACCCTAACCCTAACCCTAACCCTAACCCTAACCCTAACCCTATCAAGATACAATTATGTCATTCATCACTGATACTTCAGTTGTTTATTCAATTTGAGAGTGAATACTGTCTTCAGTGAATTATACACATATCATTTTGTTATCGTATTGTATAAATAAGCAGTACGGTAACGATTCAAACTACTTAGCAACTAATTATCCATCTATCCAGATGCGAATATGTCGTTCTGAACCAATACTACAATCAACCATTCAATTTGATTTTGGAATAGTCATATCAGTGGATGAAGTATCCGTCATTCTAGTATAATACTATGAATAGTAGTATATATCGTTCAGAGGTGATACCACAGCCATTCTTTCCATTTGAATGTTGATACTAGTATTCGTGGATAATGCAAAGAGAATTTTAGCAGGATATTTTTTAACTCTACAATTCAGTAGTGATACTAACCCCTTCGAAATGTTACTCCACCAACCTAGATTGGTATATATCGTTCAGAACTGATACAACAGTAGTTCATATTATTTGAATGTGGAAACTATTATTGGTGAATAATGCTAAGGGAATTTTTGTATCGTATTTTATTTATATGCTGTCCAGTAACAATACTAACAACTTGCTAACTGTGACATTGACTCTCCAGATAGGAATATGTTGTTGAGAACCTATACTTCAGTCTTTCATCTGATTTCAATATGAATACTATTATCAGTGGCAAATCCCAGCATAATTTTACTATCAAACTGTGTGATTAGGCTGTCCAGTGAAAATACTAACTACTTGATAAATGTTACTTCACCTATCCAGGTATGACTATGTTGTTGAGAACTGATACTACAATTATTGATTCAATCTGGATGTTAATACTAGTATCCGTGGAAAATGCAAAGATAGTTTTAGTATGATACTGTATCAATATACTGTCCAATAAAGATACTAGCAAATTCATAAATATTACTCCACCTATCCAGATATGGATATGTAGTTGAGACCTGATACCACAGTTGTTTATTCAATTTGAATGTGAATACTAGTATCTGTGCCTTATGGAAAGTGAATTTTACTATCATATATTATACATATACTGTCCAGTACAATACTAACAACTTGGTAAATGTTACATCAGCAATGCAGATACGAATATGTTATTGAAAACCAATACCGCATTTGTTTATAGAATATCAATGTCAATATTTGTAAAACTGGACACTGCAACAATAATTTCAGAATCACACTCTACATATATGCTGTCCAGCAAAGATACTATCAACTTGGTAAATAACACTGCACCCATCAAGAAACGAATATATCGTTCAGAAGTGATACTACAGTCATTTATTCATGTTGAATGGTAATCCTTGTATCACTGTGTAATGCCAACAGTATTTCTTTATTCAATGTGGTATATATGCTGTCTTGCAAAGGAACCGACACCTTGATATATATTAGTTCACCTATCCACATACAAATATATCCTCGAAAAATGCCACTAAACTACTTCTTCAAAATTGATTCTGAATACTTGTTTCAGTGGAAAGTGTCCGGATGATTTTGTATCATATTGTGTTATTATGCTTTCAAGTGAAAGTACATACAACTGGGTAAATATTACGTCACCTGTCTAGATATGAGTATGGCATTGAATTGTGAGACCACAGTCGTTATTGTAATTTAAATAGGAGGACTAGTACTCCATGGGAAATGCGAAGATATATTTAGTATCGACTTGTATAATTATGCTATCTATTGATGATTCTAACAACTTTGTAAATGTTACTTGGACTATCCAGCTGGTATTATATCTGACAGAAGTGATACTACAATTGTGTCTTTAATTTGAATGTGAGTACTAGTATCTTTGAAAAATGAAAAGATATTTCTGGTATCAAATTGTATCAATATGCCATCCAGCAATGATACTAACAACTTGTGAAATGCTACTCTAGATATCCAGATACGAATATATCATGCAGAAGTGATAATACAGTCATTATTTTAATTTGTATGTGAATTCTAGTATCAGTGGATAATGTAAGGAGAATTTTCGTATCATATTGTATATATATGCTGCCAAGTAAAGATAGTAACAACTTGGTGAATATTACTTCAGCTGCTCAGATACGAACATGTTGTTGAGAACTGATACTGCAGTTGCTCATCGAATTGGAATGTCAATACTTGGCTCACCAGACAATGGGAGGATGATTTTACAATCATATTGTATTTATACGGAGTGCAGCAAAGATGAAAACAACTTGGTAAATGTTACTGCACCTTCCCCGACCGGAATTTCTTTTTGAGAACTGACAATACAGTTGTCCATTCAATTTGATTGTGAATACTAGAATGAGCCGATAATGCAGAGCAAATTTGTGTATCATGTTGTGTAGATATGCTTTCTGGTAAGATACTAACAGTTTGATATATGTTACTTAACCTATCCAGATAAAAATATGACTTTGAGAACTAATACTACCATGGTTCAATTGATATGATTGTGAATACCAATATCACTGCATAATGCAAAAAAAATTTGTATATCATGTGGTATTACCATGCTGTCCAATAGAGATACTAACAACAGGGTAAATGTTTCTCAACCTATCCAGATACAAATATATTGTTCAGAAGTGACACTACAGTTGTTAATTTAATTTCAATATTCATACTAGCAATAGTGGATAATGGAAAGATACTTTTAGTATCATAGTTTTCAAACATGCTGTCCACCAAAAATACTAACAACTTGGTAAATGTTACTCCAGCTATCCAGATAGAAATGAGTAATTGAAAGCTGATACTTCAGTCATTCATTTAATTTGAATGTGAATACTAGTATCAGTGGCGAATGCAAAGTCGATTTTAGTATCCTATTGTTGGAATATACTGTTCAGAAAAATACTAACTTGTTGGTAAATGTTACTCCACCTATTCAAGTACAATTAGGTTTTTGGGAACTGATACTTCAGATGTTGATTTAATTTGACTGTGAATACTATTATCAGTGGATAATAATGATATGAAATGTCTCGTAATGAGTATCTGTAATGAACTGTATTGTCATTCGACTCTAATGCAGAAATGTAGCTAGCTAATAGAACTGTTGCGGCTAATTAGCAAACAAACATGTGAGGTACCTTACCATCTCATCACCAGTTGCACTTTTTTGTATTTTCTTGCATTCTCCTTCTCAAAATTAACAACCACTCAACATATAATGGTATCCTTAGTCGGAGATTTGGTTTGTCACTTTACTTCAGGCATATCGTTACAGTCCTGGATATATTCTTTCTGCCCGATGTGGAATTATAGACACAGAGTACCAGGCTGTAAGTGGAACAATTCGGGCTGGCAAGCTGTATTTTTGGGTGGCGTACCACATTGTCATATTACCTGGCGCATTTTTTGTATTTTCTTTCATCTTCCTCTGCCAAATATGCCATTACTCAAGGAGTAATGCTATTCTCAGTATGAAACTTTGTTAGCAGCTTCTCTTAATACTTATCTAACATGCCTCGTAATTAATTTTACTCTCTCTTGTGGAATTGTTGTTAAATAGTGCTAGATGAAAAGGAATCACTTTCAGATGCCAAGTCAAATTCTCAGTGTGGTACCACACCTTCTCTTCACCTGTCGCATTTTTTGCTATATTTATCCCTGTTCACCAGTATTCTTCACAACTACTCAATAAATAATGCAATTAGGAGTCTGAAATTTGGTTATTAGCTTCTCTTCATACTTATCTTCAGTGCCTTTTAATTATTTCATCTCTCTATTGTGACAGTGTGGAGATATACTAGTGTATGATGAGCATTCTCATCAAGCCTGGCGAGAATTTTTAGTATGGGTCGAGATATAGTATTAACCCCAGATAGGCAGGAGTAGTTCACACCCCTGAACTGCATCCTATGGCAGCAGGTCAGATCCCTGTAATGCATCCTATGGTAGCAGGTCAGGACCCATGCATGTGCATCCTATGGCAGGTCAGAACCCAGTTGCTACCCCCTGTAACTGCATCCTATGGCGCGTAACGTGCATCCCACTCATAGGATGCAGTTGCAGGTTAGCTGACCTGCACTACTCCATAGACCTAGGACCTAATATTTGACAACAACAAATTGAGTTTTGCTCAAATTATTCGATTGAAGCAAACCCAGTGTATATTATTATATTCAGAAGAAATTAGGCTCATGCCAAAAAACGTTTTCGATTTGGCCTGTTATACGCCTGATTTATTTGAATACAAACCTCTCAATATATACGGCTCAATAGATACAGATTTGTTAGAGGAGTCAGAAGACGATTGGAAGAATGCAATTTTTCTCGCTGAACCTGAGACGCATAAACCTTGGGTTGGATACTATCGACAATCAGTCATTACCGGCGAATTAGTTTCGATTAACGATCCAGTATTCAGAGATCATTGGAAAGAATACCATTCGTCGGCAGAGGAGTGGGATTGCGACTGCAAAGATGACGATAGAACCGAGTCGTGTTATTGCGACGACGATAAATCATCGGCAAAATGCAGCCAGTGGTAGATTTTACCAGTCCTCCGATGGAGCGACTTTACGATATATTGATCATTATTGCTTTGACGAATATAATGATTCAATTTCGAAATATTATTGAGCAATCAATGCTCATACGGTACTATAGATTCTGGCAGGATAATGTATGGTCGGCACCTCCTGAATGGATCCAACAATTCGAGGAATCCATCCAGGTCGCATATGCAACAATCGATAAATATACACCTCACGACTGGAGGATGTTTAACCAAGGAAAAGATCGCAGTTATACCGATGGATATAACAAAGGACTCTTGGAAGGCCATGATAATGGCTGGGATGAAGCCAAAGAATATTATCAGAAAATATTTGAAAGAGAGCTTAGAGAAGCTAAACATCAATGGAAGGAAGAAGTTGCGAATAATGAGTATTCTGAAGAATTAGAAGAAGAATACGAGGAAGCTGAGGTAGATGACGAGTGGTTATCCTACGAATAGAAAAATGATTCCAAGCAACATGAATCATTGAATTGGTAAAGTGGTAGAAGCATTAGCCCAATGATGAGCTTAGGAATGCCATCAAGCGTAATCAGTAGCCCGATAAGAATCGAGCAAGGGTTGTTCAAAAAGCAGATTATGAGATAATTGCTGTTAGACGTCTAGGATGTCACTTCTCAGAAGTTATAAAAGATCATCAGTTGACGTAAAAGACCACGGTGCGAAGCATAATATTTTAATCCTACCGCCACCAATTACAAGGAGATTGAATAAATAATATCTTTGATATTGTTTTGTTGAAATTACCTTCAGTTATTACTTCAGTAATTAATATCTTCGATAATACTTCGTTGATATTACCTCAAGTTATTACTTCAGTAATTAATATCTTCGATATTACTTTGTTGATATTATCTTCCAATATTACTTCGGTAAGATATATCTTCAATATTACCTCGTTAATATTACCTTCAATTATTACTTCGGTAATTAATATCTTCGATATTACTTCAATAGTATTACCTTCCAATATTACGTCAGTAATACATATCTTCGATATTACTTCGGTAATATATATCTTCGATATTACTCCTATAATATCACCTCAAGTTATTACTTCGGTAATTAATATCTTCAATAATACTTCATTGATATTATATTCCAATATTACTTCGGTAATATATATCTTCAATACTATTTCGTTGATATTACCTTCAGTTATTTCTTCGGTAATTAATATATTCCATATTACTTTGTTGGTATTACCTTCTGATATTACTTCGGTAATATATATCCTCGATATTACTTTGTTGATATTACCTTCAGCTATTACTTCGGTAATTAATATCTTTGATATTACTTTGTTGATATTACCTTCATATAGTACTTCGGTAATTAATATCTTCGGTAATGTTTCGTCAATATTACCTTCAGCTATTACTTCGGTAATTAATATCTTTCAAATTACTTCGTTGATATTACCTTCATATATTACTTCAGTGATTAATATCTTCGATACTATTTCGTCGATATTACCTTCATATATTACTTCGGTAATTAATATCTTCGGTAATATTTCATTGATATTACCTTTACTCATTACTGAGGTAATTAATATCTTCAATATTACTTTGTTGATATTTCCTTCACTTGTTATTACATTGTATATACTAACTTAATGGGATATGTAACAATTTTTGATTACATCAGGATCCGTTAAGGATAAGGATTTAGCAAATGGGTGCTCAAGCATAGTACTTGAGATATAGTCTGTTAAGACCAGGCAGAAACTAGTGCTTAAGCATGTAACTATAAGTAACTTTGTATTTATAAATTATGTTGGTAATTTATAGTTCCCAAATCTGGAAAAAGTGTCCGGAGAAACACTTTTAGAGAGGGAGGTAAAAAGAATAATTATATTCTTATTTTAACTGAAATACATTATGATAAAAAGAGGAAAGGAGATAGATTATGATATCTTCATGTATTCTCACTTCGACTCGAATATATTACGATAAAAGAGAAACGATGATATGTTATGGTATTGTAAGATATTCTCATTAGAATTACTTTCGATAACAAAGAAACGAGGATATGTTATGAAATCTTCAGCTATTCTCATCGACATTCGAATTACCTTCGATAAATAGGAACGAAGTCATGTATGATGTCTTTAGGTATTCTCACCGATATTCAAATCACCTTCGAAAAAGAGAAACGAGGCTATACTATGTATACTTCAGATATTGTCATCAATATTCGAATAATCTTCGGAACAGACAAACGAGGTTATTCTATGTATACTTCAGGTATTCTCATCAATATTCGAATAACCTTCGGAAAAGAGAAACGAGGTTACACTATGTATACTTCAGGTATTCTTATCAATATTGGAATAACCTTCGGAAAAGACAAATGAGGTTATACTGTGTATGCTTCAGGTATTCTCTTTGATATTCGAATAACTTTCGGAGAAGAGAAACGAGGTTATACTATGGTATTCTTATTGATATACGAATCACCTTCGAAAAAGAGAAATGAGGTTATACTACGTATACTTCAGGTATTGTCATCGATAATCGAATCACCTTCGAAAAAGACAAACGAGGTTATACCATGTATACTTGAGGTATTCTCATCAATATTCCACTAACCTTTGGAAAAGAGAAATGACTTGATACTATTATATTCTCATTAATATTTGAATCAATTCGACTTGTCTTCGATAAAAAGAAATGAGTTGTCACCAATAGGTGGGGGCAATAAATAAATACGATTAGAATTTAGGAAGAAATGTTATCAGGCTTCATGGACGGTCTTAACGGATTGTCAGGATTCAAGCTATCCAGAATTACCTGGCTATGTCCCATGGCCATGTGAAGCTATAGTTGGTAACATTCTTCCGAAAAGCAATTTTGGTCTATGGATCAACTTGTTAATTTTACTCATTCAAAAGCTTATATGGACTTTCAAGTATATATGAATGGGGACTTTAACCTAAGGGTGAAAAGATTCATATACTTGAAAGAGTAGATTAGTATTTTCATTACCTTCGACAAAAGCAGCGGTGTGTTGTGGTATTGCCAGAATTACCTTCGACAAACAATAACGATGATACGTTAGAGACGAAGGAATTAAGATACCAATATCTTATATATCATAAAGAAATAATTAATTAAGGACGATGAGAGAATAGCTTATGCTTGTTACCTTAGTACTATTGTTGATTAAGGCTCGAGTAAAGCTGGACTCGATTCATTATTAATTATGCAGATCATTATGGGTCGAAAACATTAGGAGGCATAGTGGAATGATTCCGGGCGTGGTCTCAGCTGTCCTATCTGACCCTCTTGCGGGTGATACTGTCACGGCGACGATAGTTGATCGTTCAGATTATTTCTTGAACATTTTAACATATCTCTGAAAGCGTGCTATATCGACAGAACATTTAGTGTCCTGACCTAGTATGTGAAATGTTTAGACATACAATAAATTCAAGCCAAGCTTGGTTTAAAAATGAGTATTGACTAGCGTCATTACTGTTCTTATACGCTAAGAGTAATAAGTTACTGGCTGAGAAACTTATATGTACCAATGAAGTAAATGAAGTCAGAATGGCTCTGATTTTATATGTATCATTGGAGTAAATGAGTTTATTATTCACAATGTTGATGTACCTCAAAGAGGAGTAGAAACATGTAATACGGCCTATCGCAAAAACACAGCAGAAGGCAATAAATTATTATTGGGCTTTGAAGTCTAAGAGTTATGGAAAAACAAAAAACAAAAAGAGTTGACGAACGATAAACGGAAAGAGTTGACGAACGATAAACAGAAAGAGTTGACGAATGATAAACGGAAAAAAGTTGACGAACAATGAATGGAAAGAGTTGACGAACGATAAACCGAAAAAGTTGACGAACGATAAACCGAAAGAGTTGACGAACGATAAACCGAAAGAGTTGAGGAACGATAAACCGAAAGAGTTGACCAACGATAAATGGAAAGACTTGACGAACGATAAACGGAAAGAGGTTGATAAACCGATATACGGAATTGAAGCATACTCGTGTCATGCAGGAGCTGGTTCTGAGGACAAATTTTCAGTTACTATTCACTTCTTAAGACGAAGCAACCGTTGGGTCACCAGTCCTAGAGAGGGAGGTAATGTTCGGGGTTCTCCCCGAGCAGTGATCAACATACATGACAGATCGAAGAGGGTACATGTCTTAGGGTAACCTACGGGATCCAAAACACCCACACCTCAAATATGATGTCATGTTTGTTTGTCAAGTGGTCTCTAGTGGGATTACACTTGAGTCACTCGTCGATCAAGCAGTGACGATACGCTTACACTGTCGTATTCAAATATGATGATAAAACTATACAGCGTACTCTGCAAGTGAAAAACCTTCTCAGATGCGTATAGTTTTTGGCCATGATTATCGCAACTTATCTAGTGGGGCAATGCATAGTTAAATTGCAAATACGCAGAATTACATGCACAGCAGAAGATATGCAATATGCGATTACGAGGGATCTGCAACTCATGCGCTAAGCTGTGAGATTATTTGCGGCACTCTTCGGGCTACGGAAGGTCGAGTCCTAAGCATGCAGTATCTGAGGTATTATTTGCATTCGCTGAAGATAAGAGGCCAGAAGCGAACCGTCAACTTGATTGGTGAAGGTATGCATCCCAACGTCATATTACGATGTGTCAAAATCTATGTTGGCATAGTATCAGTTGGTCGCTGATTAAATCTATGATGCAATGCCAAATAGCCAATTATGGTGAAGCAAGATGATATTGCAAATAAAGCATTAAGAAGATCAAACACAGCGAAATTGCGATTATGCAGAATTACGTGTCATTCGTTAATGTTCCAACTACTGAAACAAACGCGAACGCAATATGTCCAAGTTGAAGTTATGATCTGAGACGTGATTTGATATAATTTAACATAATGGATGGCCTGATTTGAATCAGGAGCATAATACTTCAAAACAACATTATATGAACACGATAACGAAAGGGAAGCGTGGCAATCAATTATTGAGCGCTTTCATTTGAATGTAAGACGCAACGATAAACATTGCAATTATATGATAAGCGGATTCATAGCATGGAAGTCAAGGCGATAAGAATACTGTCCCTCAAACATGACTATAAAGAGATTGCATTGTCCAGGCAATGAAAGAACAAGCTCTAGCAGCAAACAGTCAGAAACCTACCAGCGAAAGAAGACCTTTATTTATTATTGTGTTTTTATGATACCTATACCTATTATTATATATACGAATATAGTAGCATAAGTATGGCAGCACCGTACCTATTAAGTATTCCTACCACCACCTATGACTATAACCTTCAAAAAAGATTCAGACATTATCGTTTACGCACTAGAGAAGATATTAGCCTTCGGCCGAGAAAACCAATATCTCTTTGTGGCAAATTGCACTTGGTGGATAGCCGGAATTATAGGATTGCATTCTGGATTAACAATCTTCATTGATAATTTGGAGACTTGGAAACGCACTTATTAACCCGGAGAAATATCTACGACACCGAAAGATATTGCGAGATCAGAGTCAGTTGATCCGGAACAAACTAAACTTGAAGAATTAATTATACGAAATACAAATGCTTGCAAAGTCAGCAAGGTTACGCGGTCAAATTCTGCAGGAGCAATCCAGAAACTTTCACGCAGAGCAAAGAAATGAATTGCTAAGGCAAAACGAAATCAAGGATAGGATCTACAGCTGTACTAGTTCCTACCGGGATCATCTAAGTACCCCCGAAACATCACACATCCAACAACATTTCTGATTCAAACTGTGACTTTCGACCGAGTTATAGAGTTGACTTTCTTTTCCGCCTGACTGAAGTGGCCAGAGCGATTGCAGGTGTGGTACAAGTGTCGATCTTTGTGTATATATTTAGCTTTCCAAATTCTACACCAAAAATGTACCATATATCTTGATTAATGGCATGATTGCTCTGCAATAACAAGTAATTGTGATAAGTGATTATTGTGAGTGAACACTAACTTGTTGGTTTCCTAATCGGTATTAAAAATTGATTTCATCAGGTAAGACCCTCTCACACAAGATGCCACAATATCTTGCAAACGGCAAAACTGTAACCAAACATACCATAAAATCCCATAACTCAAGGTAATCAACCCATAATTTGCCATGGCATGGCGGTAACATCAATAACATAGTGTTGTCCCCTGCTAACAGCTCTTCCAAATCTCGTTATGGTAATGCCAGAGCTTTTCCCGACGAGTCGCACACCCAGGGTGGTCACCAGCCCTGTCAGGTGCTGTGAGTTGGGTCTTCGGCACTCCGAGTTCCTCTGAAGGCCGGCAGGAATACCCTCCTCAAGTCCGATACTGTCCTTAAATTAACCCAACTCAATTTATAGTCCACATTCTCTCAGCCACTCCTGGAGACTTCCACTGACTACAATACATTGTGATGATGCAGGATTATAAGAAGGATACGGTTGGGAGACCAAGTACAAATTGCCACCTTCAGGCATGACAAGTGAAAATGATACATGCCTTGGTGACATTCTCTACTTTCCAGTCTGATGATTTAGAAAGTCTTGCATGGCCACCCATAACTTGTCAATACTGGCTGTGATTTTATGGCAAGCTCCCTGGGTAGACCCGATGCCATGTCATAACTTGCGGTATGAAGTGAGAGTACTGGATTCGAGAAAGTGACAATTCTCGGTTTGGAAAACAATGCAGAAAGCAGGATGAAATTTTTATCTTCTGGTCAGCAGATCGACTACCACCTGTCTCTGAATAATTCCCATCTTCATGATCAGAGGATTGAACAAGCCACCCATAGTCATCTACAACTAGACTATGCCAAATGCAGCTTCAGAGTTGACCTCTGTACAATGCCAGGTTCCTAATCTGAACTTCCTATCAGAAGATTTATTTCTCCCCCAGAACAATGCTCATCCTTCCTGTCAGATGATTGAAAATGTGCCACATGGTCAACTGTATTATAAGAAGGTGATATATAACTTCATGGTGGTTCCCCGGATTCGACGATTTATCACTAGTAGACCTTTATCAGCAGGATTGAGTATGATCTAGCACATGTTCTGAACTTTCTACTTTGCGGATTGACTTCAACGCTGGGAGAAACTCGCATATTCTTGCCAGAGGATTAATTACTACCTGGGTAGAAGATATTTTTAACTTCCAGTCAGAGAATGCCCTGCTTCTTGGGAAAGTTTCAACTTCCAACAACACGATTGAGCCCTTCCTAGCACCTGCTCAGAACATTTCTGTCAAACGGGAGACTTTGATGTTGGCCGACACTTTGAATGTCCTGCCGCAGGCTGCAATAATATTTCAGTCAGAGACATCACCAGCTTCATTTAAGAGAATTCCATTCTGCTTTAGTACATTTCAAGTTGCGGCTGGAGAATTGTTCTCTACCTAACCGAATCACATTAAATTCTAGTGGTCAAACTCAGTTTGAAGCTTATAGCAACTAATATCATCTGGCCAGAAGAGACAATAATACCTTCTAAGGCAAACATCCCAACTTTCAGTTGGAGAATATGCAATTCTTCTGGGGAGAGATTGATCTTCCAGCCAGAGAATTGAATGCCTCCAAGTAGAAGATTGGAACTTCCTAGTCATAAGTGTGAGTTCAATGATGGTAGATACTGTCACCATCCAGCAGTAAGATTCATAAATGTTTAACCGAGAGACATTTTCAACTTCCAATAGGAGACTGCCATTTGTCTTGGGAAAGATTCAACTTCCAGCTGGAAAATTGGGATCTCCTTGGCTGAAGCTTCGAACTTTCCATTTTGAAGACAGATTTCAACTGTGGTAGATAGTATCGTCTTCCCCTTCGAAGATTCAATACTATCTGCCTAGGAGAAAGTTTCAACTTGCTGTCGGAGGATGCCATGCAGTGTTGAAAAGTTGCAGCTTTCGGCCGATGGAATAGTTTTGCACCATGATAGAATTCTACCAGCTGGTCGGCGGTCAATGTTAACATTTCCCAAGTCCCTACTTCATGCCGGGCAAATGAAATCTGCCAAGCAGAAGCTTCGAAAGTTTCAACTTGTAGGATTTAGTACGACACTAATACAAACTATCACCTTCCGGCAAGAACACTATGTATTGTATCCCTTGAAGTGATTTTGAACTTCCAATTGAACCATGCAATTTGATTTGGAATTGGTGCAACGTCCTTCCGGACTATTGAGCTGTACCTCTCAGAAGCTTGAAATTTCCAGGTTAAAACACTCAATACAACACTGGTAGTAACAATCATTGCCATGCCCGATAACAAAGTATGAGCAGCCCTGGAGCAATTCAGAACATCTTGTCAGAGAACAGAATTCACCTTCGGAAAGATTCAATATCCAACTGGAGCATTCAAAACATTAATCCAGAGGATCTGAACTGTCTAGTCAGATGACTAAGTTAAACTCTGGTAGGAAGTATCATTCTCTGGCACCAGAATTAAATACGCTCAATGTGGATGAAATTTTCATCATCCTGTCGGAGAATGCAATTCATTATGGGAAACTGTCAATATCCTGCCGAAAGATAAGTTTTGGGCCGAAATGTACCCGAATCAACTGGTCGTCAGATGTTTTGCTCATTTTGCAGTTTCCACTTCGATCCGGAGAATTCCTAACTAACTACCTGAATCTAACCAGTTTCTACTCGGTGCACTGAGTCCAATGCTGGAAAGGACTCTCATGTTTTGGCTCAAAGAATACATAATAAGTTACAAGATGACATTCACATCTTCTGGTCTAAGAGTGCACATCGTGTTGGAAAAATCTCAACTCTCCACACAGAGAAGTGATATCTACCTTTCAAAACCTGAAAGCTATCGACTTGAAAGACCTAGTTCAAACCTGGTAGAAACTACCATCTTCCGGCAGGCAGATTCAATGTTACCTGCCACAGAGAAACTTGCAACCTCATGTCAGAGAATGCAATTCCTTGTGGGAAAAATTTCCCTTTCCATTGAGAATTCTTGTCTACCTTACAGAGAGTGGGAGCTGTGTAGTCCAACAACTTCGGTCACTACAGATAGATAATAATATCCCCCAGCTCAATGACTGAAATCTATCTGCATAGGAGAAATTCATATCTTTTGGTCGGAGAAGGATGCATATTTTCTGAAAAACATTTACTGCAGGCATGAGGATCAATCGACTCCCAACTTCTTGTTGGAGAATGTAGTTCATGTTTTAAATCTTCCAACTTTCCAGTCAGAAGTGTAGGCTTAACATCCACCCAGCTACTATAGCTCTAACTAGCACACGCTCTCCTTCTGTGTGAGCTGGTTGGACAGAAGAGCTCTGAACTAATACCATTTGTCCCCATGGACAAATGAACTCTAAAGAGGGAGGGAAAAGAAAGACTGCCATATGTGGCCTCCACGCCTCAACCCGGTAAGAGATTCCTGGATACCATCGCCACAGTGATGGAGAAACCACTCCTGTCATTGGTGCACGATTCAACTGCACAACCAGCACTAATCATCCCCTTGGAATCTGACTTGTATTATATATGCTCCTGTTTGAGCATACCTACGCTCTGGTTGCTAGTACTATGTTACCAATGACTTTGCGCATGTCGTTGGAAATTTAAGATAAGTCTTCTATTGCCAGCTTTAGACTGCAATCTGTAGCCACTGTAGTTAATCCAGTTATAAGCCTCCCACAGGGCTTTGGCTGCTAATCTTCCTTCCTGTTGTGTCTGCATTAGTGTTGTTGCAATTACTGTCCCACTTTGTTAGTTTTTCTTAGCAGGTTTGAAAAAGATAAATATTGTGCTCTGTGGAGTTGTCCAGACCAAGCTCTTCTAGAACAACACACCCAGGGTGGGACCCAGTCCGGTCCAACCATCTGCTGGAACGAGACCAACTAGAGCTCTTCTCCAAGTGTTTGGGGTTCTGACCAACCAGCGATATTGATACTTGAATTATTTCACGAGAATGCATCCTTAACAACAATATGCAAAACACTTATGCTACTGATGTCAAATAATCAGTAATATACTCTTCAGCGGGAGTTGGTTGTTGTCGTGCAAACACTGAGCTGTGTGCTCACATGTGGATACTTTGCAGGACATGTATGGTTATCTTACATGGCTGTTGTTAGTCAATGTGCATTTATTGGAACTCTTCGCTCCGAACCTGTTACCGGCTAGGTTGAAGTCACGTACAGTCGGGTCGGAGAACACTCTCATCCCTACCATGACGTAACTGCTGGAATCATGACGTTGACTTTGATCCTAGAGGTGGTACCATCCATTGTGTTGGATGATCTCGATTGCAATGTGACCTCATATCCTTTATGAGCTTACACGTCTATATTGTACATTGGCGTAGTATCTGTTGGTTGCCGATTAAATCTATGACGCAATTAAATATCTCACTTGCATGAGGGATTTATGAGGGGATAAGCAATGCCAAGATGATTGGTAGTTGTTCCAATTACCCACTCATATGATTGTAAGCTGTCTATATTGCAGTGTGCGATAAGGTGATGGCATACAATGGATGGCCTGATTGTTATCAGCAGCGTAATGCTACCAAACTACATTGCAGTGTCTTATATCTACTATCGGACGCTAAGGGGCGTGCCCGAGAGATACTATTATCACACCCAGAAAAGCAAGCTGGCTATGAAGAGGCAGCATTGTTGGAAGGAATAAAGAATCAGTTGACCCCCAAGATTAGCTTTTAGAGCCACCGAAGAAGATCTTAATATATTATTCAGAACTCTGTCTATACACAATTACTTCTCTCATCAACCTTCGAGATCAGTCAACTGAAGTGTGGTCAACGTTCAATGCAATCGAAATCCGCTCTACAACTAATGGTGGTGTAATTTGGAGTGTTACTCTCTCAGTTGGCCGAAGAACGTATAACTCAGACCTACCCACAGCTTTTTTGTTTCTGTCAACTCGAGAATATCGACTACATAGTGTTATGGTACATCAACTCCGGCGCACAACAATTCAGGAACTGGGCCGAAGCCTGCTTGCTTGACTGGGAACACTAATCCTCCTATATACCGGAGACAGGCTCTGGAAGTGATTAAATTTGCATCCCACTTGTACATTGGCACATGTGGTCGAGTCTTAGGATAAGACAAGAAGAGAAATAGATTTCCAGATAGGCGGCTGCACTCAGATCTAATAAATGTTGTATTGATCATTGGGATCCAAACACCGAGGTAACACCAACCCTGGGCGATCCGGACTGGTGGAATCATTGGATGAGATATGAGCTACGGAAATGATCATCAATTGGACTTTACCTAAGAAGTCGAGATTAGGAGATAACGTCAGTTTGGATGTTTTCTGCAGTGTATTTCTCTCTTCTTCCCCTCTTTGGATCTCGGCCCAGTGCAAATGGCATCGGCATCGCTTTTTGTCATTTGCCACTGGAGGGCGAGTTTCGCTGTATGCCGCATGAGCCGAAAGGTCACCCTGAGTGGTACTGATCCATTGTGGGACGTATGTGATCATACAATTGTTTTTGTAGACCGGTTGTTTCATTACTTCCTTTCCGTTTCTTTCCTTTCCTACTCTCTTACAGGGTTATGCATCCCAGGAGGTCTGCACCTAAAGAGGTGGATAACGTAATGGCACGGCTGCACGTGTCATGTCCAGAGCCGGGTAATCCCAGTTTTATATTGTCGGCTCGCCACAAGCGTTACATCTTTCACGATAATGTTACTTACACATCTACCCATATAATCACACGGATCCTCGTGTGCAACCATATCCTCCCAATTACCATCTCAAGCGGTACACGACCGTACCTGCCGGTATTCGCCTATGCATGGCAGCACACAAATATCACCCGCAATCACTCGATGACTTCCAATTGCGCAGTTACATCTTGGCTTTTCACTCAATCATTGGACCAAGCCTTGACTGGACTAGAGTAAAGTTGGACTACTAGTCCACAGTCCAGTGTAGTACAAAAGCCAGGGCCAGCTCATTCCGGACCGTGGACTTCACAGGATCAAAGCGCGGTATAGTACTGCACCTACCCTCTACTCCACCGCTCTATATATCCATATATACTTGACTCCAAGCTTCCAAGTGCACCCAATTCCAAGTGCACTCGAATCCATTCTCTCAAAAGCTCTCTACTCTAACCTCCTGTAGACAGTCAACTCATACCCATTACAAACATATAACTTAGCACTACCCTTGCTAACTTTTGCAACTGTAGGCAAATTTCGGAGCTTGTATGAACGAAAATGCTCGCCTCAATAAGCTCCGTTTAATCGTGTTGACCCTGTGTCTTTTGATGATGGTTGAATTTCAGAATGTTGGCGGTTGGTTGACTTTTGACTGTTATTGAGTTATGACCCTCGTGGGCCTTATTGGCTTGCATACATTGAGCTAACAAACCCGTTGTAAGACGCCTTCCAAAAGGTTGCGTTATATGTTAGAAAGTGAATATCCGAGCTGACTCCCGTCCCCAAACTCCTGCCCCAAACTCCTGCCCCAAACTCCTGTCCCAAACTCCCAGCCCTGTACTCTCATTCCGAAATCCTCAACTCCCATATCCCCACAAAAATTTCGTTACGCCGAAACCTCCATCCTCTGGCCCCAACTCCCAACCCCACCCTCATACCCTGCTTTCTTGATTGCTCTCCTTTTCAAAGGTCAATTAGTAAAGCTATGCGTAGAATTGCCAGTAAGTCAATATCGAACTCACAAGTTAAATTCCCATATGGATATACGCAGCCCAAATGGAAGGGTCACCGATATTGCTTGGTGGGTTGTCTTCGGTCTCAATCAGGCGTGCATTCCGACCTTCCCTGGCTGTGGCAGTTCGATCTCGACCGCCGCGGAGATTCATCACCGCATTGTGTAGTCCGAGTGATACCGATGCATCGCTCATACCGGCCTTGATCATTGTATTGTAAACATCCTTGGCTGCGTCCACACAATGCTTATCCGATACCTCCCACAACGACCCGATGACATGCCGGAAACCTGCAAGTTGACAAGCACTCATCAAGTGGATACCCTCGTCAAGCAATTCAATGTCTCGATTGTCGCCTGTCGAGCATGCTGAAAGGTATGCGAGAAGCGGTGGGTTTTCGTACAACTTCATAGCAACCAAGTGTTGCACAGTTAATGGATGCGTCTGCCAATCTGTCAGAAGCAAGGTGCTCATCGATGGATCGGAATGATGTGATTGGCCGTGGCCCGCGAAATGAAAGATAGAGCAACCGTCCAGGGCAGCTAAGACCACATCCTTTTGAGGCTCGCGCAGTGTTACTCTCGGGATTGACGCAGGAAGAAGACTGTTGAGCTCTATCGTCTCTTTTTCAGCGAATGCAAGGTTGCTAACCCCCGGTGTCGTGCCCATTGAAACAAGCACAGTTTTATCGGCAGCTTGTCCTTGATGTCTACGTACTTCGTTTCGACGCCCATATAGGAGAGCTTTGATAGATGGGCTGTACGAAGACACTACTCGATCAAGAACTGTCCGGGAGCCGGCTTTGCGATGGTATCCAGCGGCATGGATTGGAAAGACACAGAGTATACCGGTCGGAATCCAACATATATGAGGCCATTCCCCTGTTGCCACACTCTCTCTGAATCCCAGTCGTTCCAGAACGGGACAAGCAACGACATCCCAGAGCCAGTCCAATAGATCAAACATCTGGTGCCTCGTAAAGCTGTGACTCTTCAAAAGAGCCGCTTTTTCAACAAGATCTGGTAAGAATAAGTTGGAGAGATTCAACACTGTAATGCCGTTGTGTTGAATCAGGATTGCGTCGCAGCGAAACGAAGAACAGTTGATAACTACTATAGGTTGCTGTTGAGTAGCAGCCATCATAAGTTCATTGGCGGTCGGCGGCAGTAGAAACCTATGGAAGTTCGGTAACTCTCTAATTTGATCTATTGTCTTATCCAGCTCTAAGCTTGTCGTATGCCGTCTGGAAGGTTGTGGGGCTTTAGGATCTGTATGTGCCAATGAAAAGCTATTTGATGAATCTAGCTCATCACGAAGCTGTTCAAAAATTTTCGCTATTTCTGGATAGTGTTTTCTCAGGTCGGTAAGATCGGTTCTGGTCTCAATTTGAAGGTTGGCTATAACTCCTCGGCCTAGTTCCAAAAGCTGTATAGCATCAACCGCTGATTTTCCAGCTTGAAGAGCTGCAGCAGCAGCACGAGTAGCCACACCCGTAAACATCTTTATTACATATTGTTGATCTTTTTGGCCCAGCGACCGTGAACTGACTCGAGAGAGAAGACTAACGGCTATCTTAGTGATTTCGCTGACGTCAGCCCAATTTTGATCTTCTTCTAGGAGGGAAGTTGCTCGTAAAGCTGCAATAATACGACTACTTGGGGTTGCAGATTGAAGTCCAATAGCCTCTCTAAAAGCTTCAATCGCCTTCTCACGATCATCGGAAGTTTGCAGGTGGTTGTATCTCAATATATGCCTGTTGCCTAGATTGTTCAACAGGCTCGCACGCTCGGGGTGGTCGTGTGCAGTTGCGGCTAACGCCTCTTTGGTCCGCAAGATTGATTGCTGTAGGTGGTCGGTGTCCCCTGTCTGCTTGAATCTTGAGGTATACATCCAGCCCAGGTTGCTCAAGGCGAGAGCTCGGTTTGGGTGATCATGGGGGAATGCCGCCACAGCCTCCTTGCACTGCAAGATTGCTCGCTCAAGGTCATCGAAGTTTCCTCTCCGCTCGAACCTCCATGAGAGCGCTTGACTCAGGTTATTCAACCGATTAGCTCGATCGGGATGGCTGTGGGGAGTTGCAGTCAGCGCCTCCTCGATCCGCTTAATCGCTTGCTGAAGGTCATCGAAGTCTCCTGCCCGCTGAAATCTCACGCCGAGCATGCCGCCAAGATTGTTCATGCCGACAAGTCGTTGAGGGTGGTGCAGAGGCAATGTGGCTACAGCCTCCTCGGACACAACAATTGCCCGCTGCAGGTCGTCGAAGTCTTCTGTCCGCTCGAATCTCCACTGGAGCAGGAGGCCCAGGTTGAGCATGGTCGCAGCTCTATCGGAGTGGTCGTGGGGTGTTGCAGTGATTGCCTTCTCGGTCCACAAGATTGACTGCTGGAGATGATCCAAGTCCCCTGTCCGCTTGAATCTTAATCCGTGAATGCCGCCTAAGTTGTTCATGGTGGATGCTTGGTCAGGGTGGCCCAGAGGAGATGCAGCCACTGCCTCCTCAATCCGCAAGATTGCCTGCTCCAGGTCATTGAAACATCCAGTCCGCTTGAATCTCTCGCAGAGCAAGGCGCCAAGGTTGTTCATGCTGACAAGTCGTGTAGGGTGATCTAGGGGTAATGTGGCTACAGCCTCCTCATACTGCAAGATTGCCTGCTGTAGATCCCCCAAATCTCCTGTCCGCTCGAACCTCAAACTGAGCATGTTGCTCAAGTTTCCTAAACTGCTAAAGCGATTGAGGTCATTCAGTGGAGTTGCAGCCACCCCCAGTTCCTGAAACATGATGGCCTTCTGAATGCCATCCAGATTCCCAGTACGCTTATATCTCATTACGGTCATGTTACTGAGGTTTGTGAAACAGTCTGCTTGGATAGTATGACCTTGTGGGGCAGTCGCTAAAACGTTTTCGGACAGAAGGATTGCATTGTCGAGATAAGCAGGATCATCAGTTATCTAAGTTGCGAGGTCGGAAATTGTAGTGGAAATAGACTCAAGCAAAGCTAGAGGAGACGCTTCATAAATTGTTTCAAATCTCTCGATTGTTTTGCGCATGCTGAGGATGATGTTCGGGGATACCGGGATATTGTCTAGACCCATACGAATGACCCTCACTCGTTTTGCAGCATCGCGAAGGTCCTCCAGTTCTCCTATCAGCTCATACCTGGAAAGCAAACAGGTAATAAAATTATTCACACAAACTAATTGTTCATTATTTCGCGGGGTTGCAACTGCCGCCTGCTCAGCCCATGTGAGAGCTGATTGGAGGTCATCAAGCTTTTTTGTTTGCTGATATCTTTGTTCGAATAGGACACTCAAGTTATTGCAATAGTCGGTAGGTATGCGGAGGTCGTTAGGCACTTCGGTGAGAACTTCTTCGGCAATGATGATCGCAGTATTGAGATAATCGATATCATCGCTGGCTTGAGAAAGGAGATCGGAAATCGTTGCGGATAGTAAATCAAGCGAAGCCTGAGGAGATGTTTCGTATACCGCTTTTAACCGTACCATGCTCGCCTGGACGTTGGGCATGTCCAACATGTTGGGAGATTGCGGGAGATTATTTATTGTCATATTCATCTGGTCCCCTTGCTTCTCGGCTTCGCGCAAGTCCTCCAGTTCACCTGTCTGCTCATACCTGGTAACTAAATAGCCAATAAGGTAATTCAGACAGTGTAATTGGTCCATGCTTTGCGGGGTCACTGCCGCTCCTTGTTCTGCCCACGTGATCGCAGTTTGAAGATCATCTAGGTCCTTTGTCTGCTGATACCGTCCGTCGTATAGGACACTCAAATTTTTCCAGACGTCCGCCGGGACGCGCAGGTCGCTGGGTGCATCCGCAAGAAGATCTTCGGCGAAATCAATAGAGTTATTGTGGGTTTCGATATCCCCACTGGGTTGAGAAACGAGGTCAGCAAACTTCACCGACATGTAATGGCCGAAAGAATCATCGGATGGCGCAGAAGCTAGATGCTGGTCGTCTAGAGGATCCCTAGCAGAGGCCATTGAATGATCTTGCATGAAGTCAGCACTGGTATACTAACTCCCCCGTCGTATATAGCCTTATGGGAAGTATACAAATAGTGTATATAGAACGATAAATTGAGCTTGCACAGTGTCGGTTAGAGAACTAGGAAGTTGGAGATCTGCATTTACAAGTGGTGAATGATATCCGAATTGCTTTATATTCGGACCTTGCGATCCTGTATCCCTGTATCTGCGCCTCAACTTGGGAGGTCATTTATCATAGCCACACGAGGCTTAGAGTTGCGCCTGCACCTCTACAGCTAATCATCTATCATGAATTCAATGATTGAAATCTAGGTTTGTTTGTACTGCATAATCTGTTTACTATTTGGCTAAATAATCTGCAATCGAGCTGATTGTTAGCGTCACACAGAGCATGCTCCCAGTCCTAAGCCACATTCCATGCTGCAGATGGCCGCAATGACGACAGACAACGTACGTCCGCTGTAGATAAAAATACCGCAACCAAGCACCATAACCTTGTACCGCCTGAGATCAACACATACTGCGTACATCAAACCGCGGCGAAAAAGACGACCCCGTTATAATCTTTATCATCACGTACTGCGTATAGCTTACCTATAACAAGGAGTGGTGGCGGCGTTGCCGCCGATAGGATGTGAACCGAGCCGAGCTCTAGAGTTAATATGAAGATTTGATTAGCACACTTGAGTGGTCAACAAAGAAGTTCACAAATCTCAGGTAAAGAAGTAGAAAGGATTGGAGCACGGTTGCTCATCGCTCCGTTTGCTCGACCGCTGCGCGGCCTCACAACCTACGGCGACTCGCACATGTGCGGATTATTCTGACCCTCTTTTACCTTTCACCTCTAGCTGTTATTTTGCAGCTATCTCCTCCATTCTCCCTCATGGCAACAAAACGTCCCGTGGCAATGAGAACACGATGGTGTTGCGGATGGCGCCACAGAAACTGACGCACTGCCACATGCTAAATAATTCTGACCAATGAGAATGCTTCGAGACGTCACCAGATGTGTATATGTTTACAATGGCAAAGAAATTTATCCAGTCGGAGATAGGAGAATGGCGAGTTTGTGAGCACCGAGGTGTGTGACTTGAAGTTCAGGCCAACACTTTCACACGGGTTTAAGCAAGTGGGTTTGTTTGGACTTTATGTCTTTTGGCTGCGCCATTGTTTCACTTGTAGTTGTCATCAACGCTGTTGAGCGCACATCATCGATGCCAGCAGCTTGACAGTCTTGTGTTACCCACCAAGTATTTTTATCCTATCGTTGGTAACCACGACAACCCAGCTGCACAAAACATGTCAAAAGCTAGCGGGGATGAAGGGTAGCGGAGGGGAGCTCCGCCATCTAGCCGGCTAGCCCGGAGGCGGAGGGGAGATCAGGTCCTGTCATACTCTATTAAGAGTGCATACAGTATGAAAAAACAAACAACAACATGTCAAAAGCTGTGGGCTATGTTCTTGCAAAGAGCCACCGTTAGCCGGTTCAAATCATATTACTAGTACGAAGTTTAGAGAGGTCTGTCGGAGTTCGGTACCCATACACAATCCTCACTCTTGCCACCCGTCACTTCGCCACTCTCCACTCGCCATTCCGATTGCCAGTACGAGCTTAACAATGTATATATAGTAGAGATCGTGATGCTTGGAGAATAGACAGCACGTTTCAAGTAACTTATATTTTGGTAATAATGTGTTAGTATCGTTCTCGTGTAAATTTCGGTATTTTTGTAGAGGTAGCTTAGGAGTAGTTCAGCAGATTAAGAGGTCCTACGAGATATAGAGACAGGTGGTGATTCGGAAACCAGGAAAAGAGGACTACACGAAGCTAAAATCGTACCGAACGATTTCTTTGGTCAGCTGCATGGGAAAGTCGTTGAGAAAGTAGTCACAGAGCTGCTGTCTGACGAGGCCGAGAGAAGAGCACTACTAAGTGACAGCCAGTGTGGTAGTAAAAAGAAACGCTCAGCCATCGACACAGTGGCCATCGTGATCAACTGAGTGTACTCGGCATGGACAGAAGACAACATTGCAGGTGTCCTCCAGATGGACATCAACGCAGCATTCCCAAGCATGGTGATAGGGATTCTGATCCATACAATGAAGGCCAAGCGGATAGATGGAGATCTCATACAGTGGACCAAAAGAGTTCTGTGAGACAGGATGGTGGAGATGGTAATCGAAGGGAATGTCATGCAGAGTCACCCCATGGGGGCAGGCATATCACCGGGCTCAACCATCTCGCTGATTCTCTTTGTGATACACTCCGCTGGGTTGATACACTTGCAGGAAAGGAAAGTCAATGGTGTCAAAGGCCTTACCTTCTTGGATGGCTTGTGATGGACGGCTACTGGGAAGGACGTGAACCAGGTGGTCAAGAAACTAGAAGCCTACACAGCCGAAAGCATCGAATGGGCCAGCTGGTGAAATCTCCAGTTCGCCACTCAAATGATGCAAGTAGCAGACTTCACATCCAAGAGAGGTCAGATATGCCACCTCTGGCCGAAACCCACAACCAAAATCAGAGTTGAAAATGGTTTTGTCCAATATAACAAACACACGACATGGTGGCTGGAAGTCTTAATGAATGCTCACCTAACGTTCAAAGAGCAATACAACTACTGCCTAAAGATGGCCAGGCCTGTATAAGCCCTCCTGCGCATACTCAGGAACATGCACAGAATTGTTCCAGAGCCAGTAACAGCCATCCAGATTGCCAGTCTCCAAGCTGTCGTACTGTATGTATGTGAGATATAGTGGGATCCAACAGAAACCAGTGGATGAGAGGATCTTCAACTGCATATCAATCGCTAGGTGAGGTAAACCCTCGTTGCCCTGACCCTGATGCCACAATGTGCACTGCAAAGAGATTCAGGATTCACACCTGCGTCAGTAGCCCTCAACGCAAAGCAGCAATTATTCGCTGTTAGGCTAGCAATTGCATGCGAAGTATTCAAACTGAGGGAGATTTACAACCACCCCACGTCTGGTGCACTGATATGAATAGTTATCAAACAGGGGTATGAAGAAGTGCAAAAGGCACAGACCATGGAGATGAATCTCAGAAGCAATGATTGCAGCAAAGGCTGCATGGGAGGCCAACAAATGCGGCAAACATCATTGCTGCTGGCTGAAAGGAAAAGCTAGGAGCAAGAGACGCATCCCAATGAATAGTGTGAAGACACTGGCAGCTGGATTGTACCGACTGCAGTATGGACATGAAGCAGTGGGCATGTATCTAGAATGCATCAGAGACCAAGATGGCGAGCAATGCTGGTGGCATGACAGCGGAGGCAGGACAGCAGCCCAGATGGGGGAACATCTCTTTCAGCACTCCAGCCAATCGAAGACCAGCAGTAGATACTCTGGAAAGAGGTGCGGAAGGCAACGGGATGGAGAGTGGGCAGATGCCGACATGTGCAAGTCTCTGAGCTGCTCTCCATGGAGAAGTGCGATAAAGCAGTGATGGACTTCCTGGCAACTACTGACATCGGGAAGTTCCCACCCAGACGGGCGGACTAAGAACTGGTGGGCAATGGGCGGATGAGTCAGAGCCAGCGGGCTCTCCTTGATTTCATCCCTTTTTTCTTTTCCTTTGTATGTTATCGACCGCTTTTAGATTCATGCTTTCTTTTGTCAGAAGGGGACGACGGGTAGCAGGAGTGGAACTCCGCCATTTAGCCGGCCAGCCCGGAGGCGGAGGGGATTAAAGGGCTGTCATATTCTAAGTAGAGTGAATACAGTATGATTAAAACTAAACAAAAATAAAACAAAAGATATAGAGACCTAATAGATACTCGCAGCATCGACCTCGACGCGTCAACGCGACGTAAAGAGACGAAACGAGAATCAAGCCATTCGACACAAGGCGAGAATCGAAGTGATGGTGGGGTCGATGCGCTCAAGTGGTCAGATCGACCGCCCAGTAATCTATAGATTCATAACCAGTCAGGCCGGTAGCCTCTGAGATAGACGCCCTTAGCATAGACCAGGCCAGTCAATGCTTGAAAAGGCTAGGCATCTATTGATATCTGTACATATCTATCTGGGCATAGACATCCGCAGATACCTACAGATGTCTGGGACTTTAAGAGGCAAGTGGTAGAAAACTGCAGATACCTGGAGTGTAGAGTGCATATGGTAGTTATCCACAATTATCTACCAAGTATCTATGAAGAAAGAGTAAAAGTACAACAGTATATAAATCCCAAGATTTCCATGTTGAGTGGCAACGAATCTTCAACAACCTTCATTCGATATGAATGCCAAGGCAGATGATTTCAGATCTAAAGAGTACACCCGCTACCGCCATCGAGTAGAACTAAAGGATATCGAAGACGAGACAGATATCCCACGATAGCGACAATACACAGCAACACTAGGGCACATGCTTGCTTTTTGTACAACTACTCTGGAGAATATACTAACGAATGTGTTAATGGCGGATAATTCAAAGTTGAAAGAGAAGAACTACTGATTGACCTCGAAACTTCTGACTGCGTGGCGGGTAGTGACGTACTCTCAAACGGTGTCTGAAGCCTTCACTAATTACAACTCACTACGGCCGAGGTGGCAACAATCTAGTCCCGAACTGAGACCGAGACTCTGCGGCAACGGCTTACCGAGGCCGAAGCTACGACAGATAAATTAGCTCAGGTACTCGCCAGAAAATGGTAAACCTAACAGGCAGCATTGACCTTCCCCATCGATCCAAAACAGCTCCCGACCTTCAAAGTAGAAAAGATATACAGCCGATCAACTTTATCACTAACCTGCGAAGGCGGTTAGAGACACATTGCCACAACACCCACTAACCCTAAAATACCGCGCTGGCCCAACCCTGACGAAGAACCGGTTGTCAAGACGGTCAAACTGAGCGACGACACCGCGGTTAAAAGAGATGCGATACGCTGGGCGAGAGAGAGAGGCCAAAGTGGGCGCAGGAGTCTGGATGTGGATGGATGGATCGCGATCAAATGACGGCAAAGTGGGAGCCGCTGCAGTATGCAAGCGCGGAGACGGCTGCATGGCCTTCCGCAGTCACCTCAGCACCAGACGAGTGGAGGTCTGTGATGCAGAACTGTGGGCGATCGGACTTGCACTCCGGGAGTCAGTAAGGAAGAGAGACAAACTGCAGACACATGGAGTGATGACTGTGGCTATGTTTAGTAACTCGCAGGTGGCCATTTGATGAACAGAGCACCTGGAGCCTGGGCCAGGGCAGCCTCTAGCCAGGTGGGTTAACCAGAGCGTGAGGACTCTTCGTGAAGCTAGTATTGAAACAGAAATTCACTGGGTCCTGGGACACACTGGCATCCCAGGGAATGAGGAAGCAGATCGCCAGGCGAACCTAGCACTAGAAGGCCACAGAGCCGGCACTGTACGAGAATGTATATAGACCTCGGCGGCAAATAGGGCCAGATGTATCTTAGAAGCCAAGACGGCAGTGAAGGCTAAGTGGGAGGCCGACAACTGCTGCAAACATCACGGCTACAGGCTGCAAGGTAACGCGGGGAGCAAGAGACTCATCCTAACGAATGGTGTGAAGCCACTTGCAGCCAGATTCTACGGACTGAATTCCGGACACGTGCCGGTGGGCACGGACCTGAAACGGTTCAGACACCGAGACGGCGACAAATGCTGGAGGTGCAGCGGCGGAGGCAGGCTGGCAGCCCAGATGGGGGAATATCTCTTCTGCCACCGCAGCCAATCGAAAAACCAGCAGAAGACGCTCTGGAAAGAGGTGGGAAAAGCAATGGGATGGAGAGCTGGCAGATGCCGACACGTGCAAGTCTCTGAGCTACTATCCATGGAGACGTGCGACAAAGCGGTGATGGACTTCCTGGCAGCCACTGGTATCGGGAAGTTCCCGCCCAAATGTGCGGAGGAGTAAGAGCCGGCAGGGTCTCCTTGATTTCATCCTATTTCCTTTGTATTTTATCGACCGCTTTCAGATGCTTTCTTTCTTTTGTCAGAAGGGGACGATGAGTAGCAGGAGTAGAGCTCCGCCATCTAGCCGGCCAGCCCGGAGGCGGAGGGGATTAAGGGCTGTCATACTCTAAGTAGAGTGAATACAGTATGATTAAAACCAACAAAAACCCTAAAATACCAACGCCATCAATATCAATGACCACCGGCCGCCTGATGAGAACAATGACTTTGCACAAGAAGAGGTTGAATTGTCTAAAGAACAGAAAGATATACGAGAAAATATAAGCCATTATATACAAGAGGTAGAGTGGCCGAGCCACAGTTCGTGAATGAGTCTGATTAGTAGGAATATTAAAAATCACTCTCCAGTGCATTCTAGTATCTTCGATAATATTAGCAACCACTCTCCAGTCCTTTCAAGTAGCTGCGATGGTGTTTCAGTACCTTGTAGGCCATTCCAGGCCGCTTGGGAACACTGTTTGCATGTTCACAGTAGATCTCTTTGTTGACAGAAATGCTAGGCTTTTGCCTAAGAGCATTGATCGGCAACATGTGATTGCTTGGCTGTTACGTGGGTTGCATTCCTACTATAGTATTTTAGACATTGGGTCCTTTAGTTTCTCCTTTTCTCTTCTTTCCTTAGAACTTAGACGATTGACGAGTCCTCCACGCCCACTGCAATACGCGCGTGTCAAAACTCTCTAGAGATACATGCAAGCAAATCGAATTTTGTTGCACCTTTAGATTATGAACTGGTACTAATCATCTGGTAAGTCTTGCACATTCTGTACTGATCACAGATATACTCGAATTCTGAGACACACGATGTCCACTGTGACAGTGTCCTCAGACGGCCAGTCCGGCCCGGCTTCACATTGACCTGGCCGGCCTGCAGGTCTCACAATCTTCACCTGGACGGACTGTGAAAATACAGGTGACTGTATTATGGACTGCCGGGCCCTGCAGGGCCCTGCAAAAAAAGCTGACTGCTGCCAGTGCTATTTCTCATGACTAGCTACCGCAGAGTCTGGGAGGTACCTGAATTTGTATGCAGGCTTTGCAGGTAACCTGGATTTGTATGCAGGTCTGACAGGTAACCTGCCGGTGCCTACAGGTATCTGAATCCGTATGCAGGCCTGACAGGTAACCTACCGGTACCTACAGGTCCCTGGATTTGTATGCAGGCTTCGCAGGTAACCTGGATACTTATGCAGGCCTGACAGGTAACCTGCCGGTGCCCATAGGTGTATGCATGCCCGCAGTCATTTCGTATTCCATGCCTGGCCGGCCGGCTTTCTGTCAACCGATGCCCGGCCTAGACTGTAGGTAAACCTGCAGGTGACTGTAGGTCAGCCCGGCCGGTTGGGGACACTGTGTCCACATACACTATCAACATCATCAAGTTGTCTAATAATATTCCCGAACCACCTTGACCTCCCCACCGCCACCATCCGCATTGAAAGCACTTCCTACCAGCATCAGTACGTGTAGAAAGCTCCCACCGCAATTGCTTCGGGTGGAAAGTGATTTCTTAGAGTGCTGTCGACCCTAGGAAAGTACTTGTATTTGTACTACAACTGGTCTCTATTATATGCGTGCAAATGGCATAAGATGATGTCACAAACTGTGCTCGTTACTGTAAGGTCTGTAAGGAGGTCCCAGACACCGAGTCACCGAATAGACACAACACGTACACTCATGCACGATTGCTCACTCGCCACTCCGAACGCCACTCCTGTTACAGATGTACATGAGCCGGAGCCCTAGGGTTTGTGACTGCTCTTTTAGACTTTGCACTCTACTATTTTCTTCCCTACTATCTTGGATCTTTAGACCTGTACACAGTCATCGCACTATAGAATACACGCACGCGGTTCTCCCCAACTTCCATATCGTAACAACTCCTGTTACGATACGGAAGGGGAGAACCGTGTGCGTTGATTATGGTATAGAGAAGAGAGAAGGAAAAAGACTCAAGACTATACAGGAGGCATCAGCCCCACCTGCACCCCTTGTATCAGATCTGTAACATGTCTCCGGTTCATGTACATCTGTAACAACTCCAACATCTCCCAGCTTCCATTTAAAAAGCCCACGCCGCAAAAAGCCTTGCGGCGGGCCGGGCCGTCACAACCGCCTACAGATCAGGCTGGCCCGACCGCGATTGTAGAGGTCGGCCTTGGCGGCAGCCAGCTCCGGCTTCATGTACACCGGTCGTGCCTCGCCGCTTAGGGACACTGCATAAACATCGACTCTTACTAGTTTTGTAACATAATTCGGGAATTTTTTGTCCGATCTTTCACCCCCACGTCGAGTCCATAAGAAACAGGGCGTTGGTCAGTATTGTCACACGTTATCAGATATATCTCGTCCAAAAAGCTATATAGGGAGACGAAAGTGACAGTGGAAGAAGCGGTGGGGATGTAACGACAGCTAGGCTATAACCTATAACTTTTGGTACGGATATAGATGCTTAATTGGTTGATTGCTTGATTTAGGATTTCGCCCTCAACCGTGGATATATCTGTGAGAGCTCGCGCCACGCCCACAGCTCTCATAAAGTCTGTGTATGCAACTTTGCGTATGATATAATTCCAGTTCTTGTACAGTTTCTATTCAACTTTCATAATGCCGAACCAATAATCCACCTCCAAAAAAACCTACCCCTCTGTAATATAAGCCCCTTTACTCCGCGCCGCATTCTCTAGCACCATCGCCACTTCCCGAAACCCATTGTCTCTCGCCAAATCCATCGGCAACTTCCCATTCTTCGTCTTCAACACTGGATTCGCCCCATACTCCAACAGCAACATCACCACCTCCATCAGCCCATACTTCGCCGCTTTATGCACCGGCATTACACCATTTCTATCCCAACAATCCGGATCCATACCATACTCCAGCAATGTCCGTATGCCCTCTTCATTAACCTCCAGTGCCATTCCATCTTCCGTATCCCTCATTGAAAGCATCAGCGGCGTATCCCCATTCCCATCCTCACACCATGGCCGATGCCCATACTCCAACAGTAACTTCAAAAGTTCGGTATCAAATGTCTTTGCAGCAAAATGTATTGTGCTCTCCTGCAATCCAATGGGACTATATATTTCAGCCATTGCCCCGGCTTTCAAGAGAATCTCAACAATATCTTTCCATCCTCCCCAAACCGCCCATGATAACGCCTTCCGCCCGGTGTCGCTGCAAGGCCCATTATAATCTGCGCCGTGATCGAGAAGCAGAGAAACAATGTCGGTGTGTCCGTATCTGCAGGCGGCCTGTATGGCGGTGTGGCCATCACTCCAGCATTCTACGTCTATGCCTGGTTGATCGAGGAGGAAGCGGACCAGGTCAATATTTCCCCGCTGGGCAGCCTCCACAAGGATTGAGATTTCGCCACGAAGCGCGCGATATCTTCCCTCTGGCAGCATGGGGGGTTTGAAGATTGTACCGTTTGATGGAATTCCGTGAGAATGGACTAGGGACTTTACGAGCCGGTTCCACCCACGGCGGGTTCCGATGTAGGCGAGGTTACAGTATTTAAGGTGGAGAAGGAAGGAGGCGGAGCATGTGAAGGTGGTGGTGGAGGTGATGTAGGAGTGCCAGTTGAGTATGTCATTTATGCGGTAGTCTAGGATGTTAGCAGAATGATGGGAGATAAGATGGGAGAGTATGGGGGATATGGTGGCATGTAGGCGATGATTGACCAGGGAAAGTGCGTTGATGTCGCACGGGTCATGGATGTTATCGACGAGTTCGTGTAAGAGGTCGGTTGGGAGATCAGAGAGTGACATAGTTGGACTGCTTGTCCGGGGGAGCATCTACTATATTTATAAGCCATTGTCGATAAACCCCTGACGCCCATATCCTGGTTACATATGTATTGCTGCGCAGTGGCACAACCGCGCATTGCATTAGTCTTTGAGGCCCTCAACCACAGGTGCATCGTTAAGCCTACCCGAGTAAGTGAATCCATGCCAAGAAACAGGGGTTGCTGTTAATTTGCGTGTATGTAACATCAATAAGACACTGCAGCGACCAGTATATACCTCACTACTTAGAATAATTTTTTCTACGCCCATGTAAATTTTGGATGGGCTTTACACTACATAATTGAGAACAGATTTTCCATATATCCGGAAACCCTCCTCCCCTAATACTTGATAGTGAGAATTTGAAAACATAAAATAACTTTCATTGTGCAATGCGGCATGCCGCCCACATTCCCAGTAATTTTCGCATTTGATTGACTACCACAACGCGCGTAACATCCCTAAATTTCACCAGCCTCTTAGCTACTACCGCCACCTTAAAATACCGGTCGCGTATATACTAGCAACACCATCTGTGCCTCTATATAAGAGCTAATCAAGCTGGAATTTACGGTACCATCATATATTGTGTCGCCATTGTCCCATCAATATTTAAATGCGGCTCTCCCCCACCCCGAATCCGTATCCCAACCCGAATCCTTATCCCAACCCAACCCAACCCATCGATTCTCTCACCATCGACCATGCCTCCTCCGTCCTGCTGCGATACCCGACCGCATTCCTGCCCCGGCTTCCCGCCCAACTGTCAATGCCCATCCCGTCACGCTGTCTACCAAGTCCAACTCAACCGCCGCAGCAGCCCATGGAACACATCCAACACCACCATCATGCCTATTTCCTCCAGACCAATACCAAAATCAACCGCGGAGAGCAGCGGGAATATTGGAAAGATCGTGGGACCGTCAGTTGCGGGTGCGGTGCTGGCGACATTGATGGTTTGTGCCGGCCTGTTTTGGTGCTATCGCCGGCGGAAGAGGAGGAGGAGGGAGGAGTTTGCGATGCGGACGGTAGTGGGCGGCGTTATTGATGAGGAAGGGTAGGGAGGGGGGAAAGATGTGGATTAAGGTCGGGCACATGCAATTAGTAGGAAACCTACAGTTCATGAGCCCACAAGTACACAGCATAAGCATTCCTATCACTTGAAAATACTAGTTTTTGAACGATGCCAGTGTTTACTACCTAGTTGTAGCAATATGTCCCATCCATGGTAGTATATATCAAAAGTTGTTAGCGTAACCGCATGAAAACTATCCCATCTGACCTACTTTCTGAGGTATCAATAATCTCTTGTCTATGCTTTGCCTCGTGGCACTATTGCCTAGGCACAGCCCGCATATGAAACCCATTCACAGCAAATACGGCCTGCAAATCAAAGGGCAGCATCATACCTGATAAGCCGGGACATCAGATGCCGATTCTATAGCCATACGTCAAACGAATGTTCTAGTATAATCAACCTAAAGATTTAACAGCTGTCACTGGACATTCTCATACTTACCACTGCTCGATATCCGCAACTCGGGTAAATGCGCAGTTCTGAGGTTCATGGCTTTCTGTAATGTTAAACCTCCCGAATTCAGATGGTTTGATCTCACCCATGAAGTCGGAGGTCCGAAGAGTGGATTAAATGTTTCGTGGACATCTTAAATCACGGTAGAGATAAGTGAAGGACAGTTTCGGTCTCATCACGTGCAGGGAATCACATCTTTATTGGACGCTGTGAGCCAGGCTTAAGACACCAGCGCGAAGTTGATTGAGCAGGTTCGGAGTCATCGTGATAACACTAAGTCTTACGCTTGTAGGTTTGTTTTAAGCACGGTGGCTTTTTGCTTGCGACATACTCGCCATAGTCAGGGAGTGGGGTACACGTCGCCAGGGTTCCGAGACTACACTCACGATAATTTGGCAACCCACGGCAAAGGTAAGCGCGCACAAAGAGTTTCCCAAATGGGTCAGTGAGCGAGTACTATACATAAATACAGTACGTTACTCCCTTTGGACTCCGCCATCCATTGACTTCCCCATTTCATTCCAAGCCTGCTAATGACCCCTCGCGAATGCGTACAGCAAGACTCTTCTCCATTTTGCACTCTGTAATCGACTATTACGCCGTTGTCTACGCTGAGTACTCTAGCTCTCACCGCACGACCTATAGCCCACTACTATTTTAGGTTAACCTGACAAACCTTGCTGATGTTCAGGTTCGGTTGAATACTGCAGTCACTTGCAAACTCCCGGGCCTGACATAAGCACTGAGTATATTTATTTAGGAGTGTAACAAGAGGGAGTGTTGCATCAAATAGATGACCACGAGTCATTCACCATTTCAACCTGTCCCACCTCTTGCGTCGTCTCTCCACCGTTGTCCATTCCTCCTCTCCATTGTCTCCGCCGCGCTCATCTCCTGACTGTTCGTCTACTCCTTGTCCGATAAGTTACATGTAGACGAGGTAGAGTATAACGCGAAAACAGCGTTCCTGGCCGCCATTCACTATCGTCGGCAGATATCGAACATTTAAATGTCCTATGAGACAAGAGATGAGTGAGCTAATGGTAATGGATAGAATTTGCAGTACATATTGTAGGTAAATCTGAAGTTTGGTATGATTCGTCTCGTTTTACTACATGTTGAATTTCATTGTCAATGGATATCTGCCAGAGACTGTCGGGAACGACCTGGAACGGCAACGTGGCATCCTCAGCCATCCCATCCGTCCGTTCCGACGGACGGCCTGGTTTCTGTTTTACCCTCAGACATATGCCGTGTCGCTGTCCCATCCCTGCGCTGAGTGATCCCGGACGGACGGGACAGTTGAGAGCACTTGACGGTTGGAGTAGTAACTTCGATAGGGGCTATCAGCGAGCTTGGCACGTTAATGTACATTCATTTTGACACGACACCGACATCTCACAACTAACTCAATCGACGACGATATTGGTAGCCCCACATGGTCCGTTTAGGGTATGAAGTCAAACCGAGGATAGCGCCAGGAGAGACCTAGCAAAACAGAAGCTAGGCCGCAACAACACTGCGGAGAAGCAAGCAAAGGAGGAGCCTGCCCAGCGGGATCACCAGACGAGAGGAGTGCTGCCGCTAGATGTGGGGCGCGGAGATTAGTGGTGTCTGGAATGTGATTTGGAGTGTATGTTTTTAGACGTAATTCGGGGAGATCTGGAGCAATTTCTTCATAACGGGATGTATGATCGCTGATCATTTCATATCGCTCGGGTCACCGAGTGATCCTTTTTATGCATGTCTGACACTGAGAATACGTTTTCACGCACTTTAAACCTTACAGACAACGGTGCGTGCTCGGCAAGGTCTTAGTGTGGCTACTACGAATAAGTCGAACTCTAGAAACGGAGCACCTTTAGGTTTTGAACATGTACTAATGATTGCGGATAAGCCTTGCACATTCTGTATCGATCACACAACGATTGATCAAAGAAACATTCGAATACTCTACGGGACCCGGGATTTCTGCTTACACAATCAGCGCTACCGAGCTGTCTAAACAGCACAACCATTTGTACAAATGCTGGACATTGTACAGCTACACACTCTACTAGTAGATACATAATACTGTCTCCATGCACTTTCTTTTCATAGAGGGTAGTGGTAGGATTGCCACTACCGGACATTCCAACAATGATGCAGTATGTCAGGATTATTGACTCCAGCAATTTTAATTTGATATGCAGTAAATATATTCAACATATTGTAACATCAATTGCATCACAGTCTATTGGCGTAGTTAATCGGAGCTGACAGCATTCATCATTCGATTCATTCTTGGTTATCAAAATCTTACAACTTAACATTTGCCACCAGATGAATTACTGAATATAAAAGCTATCTGCAAATATATTCAGTGTACAAATCTGAACCTTGATACCTTTCTATTCAAGAAATATATAAATAGAGGCAGAAAATCTAAACTGTGTATCAAACATTATTACAATTCAGATAGTACTTAGGGCAATAATATTGAACAATTTAACAACAACATAAAACATATAATGAAATAAGTAGTATTATATATAGGTTGCCATACTGACTCCAAGATATGTAGTAGGTGGTTATCTCGTTGCTCAGCAGCAATTCCCAGGGTATCAGCATTTGCACAGAACGTACCCCTCCAACCTGACTGCTATCTTGAAGTCAAATTCCAGCTCTTTAACTCCTAATTCTTGCCTACCCACCCTAAACAGCTCCTAGTCTGCACTCAATGCTCCCCTGCCAAGGTAGCTGTTTGCATTCTGTGCTACATCATCATATAATCCACCATTTCCTGTCATTACACTGTACTACCTCCTGATCTGCACTGCAATCTGTCTGGCAATGTGAAAACATATAGTTCCACACTAAAATTCCCAAATGTCTTTTGCACTCAAGTTTCAATTATTCCTGCTGGAAACTGAAGTAATCCCAATTACAGATGGAATATTGATATTGCACTACCCTTGCAAATCACCATAATTATACACGCCTCAGATTGTATGAAGTGTGACATGTAATTCAAGCATGGTTATGGTATCGAATTGCAGGTAGTGTAACAAATCATTGTGGACCACCACTTCTTGTCCGGGTCCCAGTCGGAACCAAAACCTATGCAAATCCTCAGTTGGGGTTGACAATACTCCAAAGCTCCTAATTCGGGAACCATGCAAGACGCATTTTCCAACCTTTTTGCATTGCCAGGTTTTCAGTGTGTTGTGCAGTGGGTCCATTTGTAGATTCATATAATGATCTTGTTTTTGCTGTTTGATAATTGCATTTAATGAAAATCACCTAACTATCATTCAGAAATGTCTTTTGGATCACTTTGTCATTTGCAATATTTAACAAATTTTTAGTCAATGTTTTTCACTGTGTGTTTTGTATTTAGGAGTACTAAGGAAGTCAATAGTTCTGTTATGATTTTATACTTCCACATGAAAGGTTGCCTACCCAATATAGAAGACTAAAAATTGGTGACGCTCCGTTGACAAACATTATCACAGTGTGGCAATCACCATGACCCTTTCGTTTTTACCTATAATGGTAGCAATCACATTCACTATCCCTAACCACTACTAGGTTATCTTGTAATTACATAACTTAGAAGACTGAATATTGTTGACGGTCGATTGACGCTCATTTTCATGATGTGGTATCACACATCTCATGAATTATTTCACATAGAAAGGCTGTGAATTCATTGTATCTGAATTATTACTACAACTCCACACTAAGATAACCTGAGATGCAAACGCAAAAATCATTGATGCTTGGTCGACCCCAATGGTCAGAATGGGACAGTGACCGTATTGCTTGCTGAATAACTGTAAAGGCTGCCAATACACTTGTTACGCTATGTTCTAGTCCATTCACAGAGGCGGTTCCTCCGCGGATAGACCGTTCCATTGGTGGAGTCCTATCCTCAGTGTATGGACTGTTTCATTCGCAGAGTGTATATACCAAAGTGCTAATTACACTCAACCAAATAAAATAATTACTCTGTACACGTTCATCGTGATCACTACGCGCTGTATGCCTCAACGTCTTTGTACATCTACAATTACACAGTGCTCTATGTCATCATTTGAAACCGTCTCTTCCTAGTTTCCCGCTTCCTCTACATTTTCCTCTTCCTCCATCTCCTCCTCCTCCTCCTCCTCCTCCTCCATCTCCTCCTCTTCCTCCTCCTCCTCCTCCTTACTAGTGATCTGTTCCTCCTCATTAACCTACCCTTCCTGAGTATCCAGTTCGGTCAAATAATTGGAGTGCTTTCCTCAGCGCTATTGTTGCGATCATCAGCAGTAATGGAATCGGTCTGCGCCCAGGCCTCTCCTTGTGTATTTGCTAAGTCGAAGTTGCTTCTGATTCTGACTTGGCTCAGGCAGAGCTGTGTTCCGTTTAAGATTGAAAGTACCAGATAGCCCTGCTAGGTACTAATACAACCATCAACTATGATATAGATGGTGAGTTTCGATATTTGGAAGATGTGAATTTAGTTGCGCTCGTTGAATTCAACTGGACATGACCAGCTGAGTGTGCATACATCCGTGCACATATAAACACGCAGTGCATTAACACAGTGTGAACACTCCGCGAATGAACAAGTCCATTCAGGGAGGTGGTGTTCACTCAGCAAATGCACCAGTCCATTCACGGAGGGTGGGACTCTCCGACTGAACCGGTCTCTCCATCGAGAAACCGACTCCGTGAATGGACTAGAACATGCTTCACAGCGAATAAATCACTTGACAGTTACCTTGCCTACAATACGAATAATTGCTGATACTCTGTTGATGCTCATTTTCAACCTGAGATAGAGAGCATGTTGTAATACTTTTTGTATATAGAGGTGGCCACTACTTTGAGTATGTACAACCATGATTAAATCAATTTTCAATTTCCAGACTCATATTGCTGAATATTGTTGACGCTCTATTGATGCTCATTTTACCACATGTGCAGCTGCACTATGTAATCAATTGATTTTGCATAGTATATTACGGACAATGTTTTGGCAGCCTTTCTAGCACTTTGATTGACTTTTGTCTTGATTACTACATTGTTCTTGAATAATACATAGCAATATATTGTTTACAATATTCTTTACAGTGTCTGCTAATTGTAGATAATAATACACTTCAAAATCCTGTGCCTGTCAATCAATGCTTATCATCAGTTGCAGGTTCACTCAATAGACTGATCTGGTTTGGAAGATGTATGTTTGCTGCATTAGCACACAGTAGATAGTGCACTAACCAGAGGATGTTTCTTCTTCAGTCAGAATATTTAGATTACAGTCTGTATTCTGCTGGGTCGCTTGGGCATATACCTCAGAAGTAAACTATTCCGCAGAGGAAACAAAAGTATGGGAAGACACCTATCCAACAGCCAAATTGAGAATATGGGAAAGTTTGGCTCCAGCATAGTTACTGATTGGCATGGGTAGTATTGCATGCAGAGTAGGTGTTCTACACAAAGGTCGTGCCGGCTCTGTAATTCGATTTCGGTGTCGTTTATGGGCTGGTTCACCTGGTCATTTTGCATCTCCAGAGTGTCTGTAGAGTGTTTCCAGTGATATTTTGGCAATGAAGGTATCAGTCAGTGACGTTTTCATGCAGTATTGCCATGTTTTGTGCTGTCGCAACTTTCACCCATTTATGTATTCGAAACCTGATACGCCACTGTTGTGCATCTTGGACTCCGGCATGAGGTTTCTTGATAAGATATTTCGTTTTGTGCATTGCAGTGCGTTAATACCTGCATTTCACCATTTTGGCCATATTTGATGCCAGGCACATATCAGACTGTTCCAGCCGTGCACTACCTCCATGCCTTGCCATAGTAGCAGACATGTTGAAAACCTACAAGAAATTAGATGCTGCTTCAAACAATGAGATTCAGCTTTTATCTCAACCAGACACGCTTTCATAGCCTCCTTCATGGTGATTTATTGGTGATTTATCCATTGCTAGGGATGATTATAATGAAATTTGTCTACGAAAATCTTTGTGCTGACAAAATAATAATCTTGAATTGTGCAGATGGTGTTAACCTATGCCTTCATTGACCATGGAGGTGTCACTTTATGGGCAGCGAAACATTGGTCGTACAGAGTAGTACGTACAGCTGCCGTACGACATATGGTCAACTGACATACCTTTACCAGAATATGTAAATGCTAACATTCATTTGCATGTTACTTCTTATTCTTGTTGCTTCTGGTCCTACGGGCAATGTTGCAATGTGCCATCTTGGTCATATTGTTGGTGGCTGCATTGTCAGTGTCCCATGGAACTGAATGGTTTCTGAGTTCTTTCTCTGTGCCGATGAGTGACGAATTGTATGAAACAACTGATGATTGGGCTGTTTCAGATCTGATCTCCCCTGCCTGAGGTTCTGGGGTAGCCATGATATTGTGGTTTGGAATATGAGAGGAAAATAATTACAAAAAGAAGTGGGAAGTCCTGACAAATACATAGTTAGCTACATATCAGAATGGAATAAGTAGCAGCCAAGTTATACGTTATACTGAAGGTGAATGTTGCTGAGTATGGCTGCAAGTCACAACAATTTTCCACCATCCTGCGGTTTGAACTCAGTTGGTTCAATGATGTGTAATTGGTTGCCGGGATACATTCAGGAGGATGAGAGCCGAAACATGATGATTGTCAGATATATAAGAATATTCGCCGAGGGAAATGATCGCTGCTGATCACCATCTCAAACAATCACTGGTTTAATACATGATACGCACTCTAACATCAAGTTATGTTGTATGGTTAGCATAACTATTCCCATTTAATTGACAGTCAAAAGCCAGATTTGGCTATATTTAGGATGAATTAACATACTAACCTTGACAGAAAAGATGCAGCTAGCCACCATACTGTCCATATCTTGCAACATCCAACATCTCACACAACAAGAAAGCCACCACAAACTACAATAGTCAATGCTCTGAAAAAGAACTTTTTGACACTTCCAGGCTCCAGCTGGCAACCATGCCAAGTTAACAGAGTGCTCCAGATGATGACATCATGAAGCGAAGGTTGGCAACAGTGGCTGGGAAGCCGCACCAGTCCGGGTGTAAAGGCACGTACTCCTACGCATGACCACAGACGTATGATATGGTATACGGTTGCACATGAGAGCGAGTGAGTATAGATGAAGAGTATAGTGGTAACATATTCAATACAGGTCTAAGTGCCGTAGCGGCGACCTATATACACTGGCGCTTACCTGGCCTTGGGTCGCGTGTCGCCGTTATATTATCCTCCTCATTAGGCGAAGACCTCCTGGGATGCCAAAGCCAGTACAAGAGAAAGGAATGAAAGGGAATGAAAGTGAGTAATCAAACAACCGTTCAACATACGCAATAGTACAAACCCATAAGTCCCACAACCGATCAGTATAGCTCAATGGTGACCTTTCGGCGGATCCAGCGCACATGGAAACTCCACCTTCATAGGCAGGTGGTAAAAACCTGTGCCGACGCCATTTGTACCAGGCCGAGATCCAAAGAAGAGATGAAGAGAGAAGAGAACAGAAAGAAACAAAGGAACAAAAGGAAACGTCTGAACCACTTCCATATCCTCCTCACCACCACTTTCAAACTCATACTCCACCAACCATCCATACCGGTAGTTTGTAAATCTCGGTGCAGGTCGTTTTCGGAATCGTGAGGATGGAAGAGAGCTTCCGCTCGTCACTCGGCATCGATGGGAGCTTCCGCTGCCGGTATCAGTAATATAAGTCAATTGGGTGTATTCACCTCTCATGTGTTGACATCTAAGACGTAAGCTTCTCTAAAGATGGTTATACTTACCATGTTCAAGCGTGCTAGCGCTGTCTGAGCTCTGTGCAGTGCTTCTCCATGCTCTGTAGAGTATATCTCGCAGCCGGTAGTGGCATTGATTTGTAGATGCTGCTTGACTAGGTAATCCTGGTTCGAAGTCCGCATCGGTGACCATCCATTCGACTTCATAGATGCGCTCTCGATATGCGGCTTCAGTAGAATCTTGGTCAACTTGTTGGACTTTCCTGGTCGACTTCTCAGTTGACTTCTCGGTTGACTTCCGGGTGCATGTCTCGCTAGACTGCATCCCGGTGAGCATTCAACTTGTTGGTAGGGCATTATTGTATAGATATGGTCATTCATGCATTTGTTATTCATTGCTCCGTCGACGACTTAGACTTAAATCGGTTGTTGATTACCATCATGGCTCAGTCGACTTTTGTTGATCCCATTCGGTACATCTCTTTGCTGACCGATGCTGTATTTGGAATCCTTCGTCTCTAGACTTCAGAGGTCTTCGACTTCACTTGTCTCTGACATTTGGCATTGGATGTGAATTCTCAAGGTGGGAATATCATCTTCCGGATGCTAGGTGCGTATGTTGATTCTTCTGGTACGCTAATCCTCGCTCGCTGGGTGCATTTATCGCCACTGGACTTCTCTGTCATCAAGTGCACTCGGGTACTTCATTCCGGAATCTTCGATAGGGTCATCCCTCTCTTTAAACGTCGTTGCTCTACCGACGACATGTCTCCTGTAATTGGTATTTCAGCTTAGTTTCCTACTCGTCGCCTTCCTTGCTTTGGATGAGGTGATAGGCATTCCTGAGATCCAGTCGAGTATCTCCGAGATCAGTGGGAGAGGATATCATTTGTTCATTGTGACTGTATTGACAGCTCGGTAGTCCACAGATGGCCACAGTCCGGCGTCCTTCTTTGCAAACGAGATCGGTGCTGCTGCAGGCGGTGTCTATCTTTCCAAGCTCTTGGTCTCACTTGCTCTTCTGAGATTTTGTAGATCCACGCAATTTGTATCGTTCCTCATGGCCCGGTTACCCTGCATTTCCTTTAACACTCTTCCTCCGCTCATTGAACCAGAACAGCTCTTTCTTACAAATTCCCTTTGGATGGCATGAAAGGTGCGGTGAGAAAGTCACCATATGATTACTGCATACGTCCACATGGTCCATGTATCTCAAGGGGATACGACCTCCATCATCAGTAGGTTCATAACTGGTTCCACTATCTGAGCATTAGCCTCTATCTCCTACTTGGGATTGGGGATGATGAAGGCGAAAGGAAACTACAAGAAGAAACGCCCACAGTTTTACTCTTTTGGCACGGGAGAAGCCAGCCTCAACCTCTCCACGACCTGCAAGGATGTCAACCTCGAAGAATACGAATCAATATCCCACCTGATGCGCCCATTCATAGTCTATGGCGTAATCATATGCACATTCACACCGCCACCGCAAAAGCTCCCCCTCGCCTTCGCAATCATAACGTACGTAAATACACTTCACAAACACCTCCGCACCCACACCTGGGACAGTGTACGAAAATTCCACATTGTATTCCACCAGTCAAGAATAAGCCAAGGCGTATACGAGCCATCAGGCTGCAGCACCCCCAACCACGGCCTCGAAACCGCCCAACTCTTTAAACGTATGCCTGCCGATAACGCACGTCCCATGAAACGAGCACACACAGCTGGCCGCGGCTGCTCCAGCGACGAGATCTGAAACAACTACAACAAAGACACCTGCACCTACCCGACCCACCGCTACACCCACGCCTGCACGATATGTGAGGGACCTCATCCAGCCACACAGTGCAGCCCAAAACAAGGCGCACCGCTGACCCAGCGCATATCCTGGGGGTAATAGGGACCGACAGGGACCCTAACTGACAACGAGACAATGCCCCCGCGGCTCTGGAGCCCTCAACTGGAGTTCCCGTTCACACTCACCGACACCTTCCAACCAAACGTTACAAACTGCGGACCTGTACTCGAAACAGGATGGGATCATTGGCTACAGAACCATTCAAACCCAGGACTACGAAACACGCTGATAGATATAATCCGCTACGGAGCGTTCATTGGCTATACAGGCCGACCGCAATTCATCCTAGAGCAAAACCTGCCATCGGCTCTCAACGACCCCACCTCAATCACCAAAGACATCGAAATACGCATGTCTACCAGCCAAATCCTCAGACTCACAACCCTGCCAGCCAAATACATAGCATCACCACTTGGACTTGCACCGAAGCAAGATGGCACCTGGAGGAGAATCCACCACCTCTCGTCACCAAGCTGGCACTCAGTCGACAACTATATACCCCAAGAGTGGGTGACACTCTCATACACACGATTCGACGACGCCATAGCTGCTGTATAGGCCTGCAGGCCCGGAGCGATCTTAATCAAACGAGACCTCGCAGATGCATTCCACCACATCCCGGTATATCCCGACGACTGGTGGCTAGTAGAATTCAGCTGCATGGGACCATGGTGGTGCAACCAGTTCCTCCCATTCGGCTGCCGCACATCGCCAGCCATCTTCAACCTCTTGGCATTGGCCCTGGAATGGATACTCCAAACACAACGGTGTTTGGACCATACACTCCACTACCTCGACGACTTCCTCGCCATCTTCCCGCACTCCGCAATAGTTTCAGACGCACCAAACAGGTACAAAGGAGACTTCAGTCAGATCTGCAACGACTTGGGATTCCGAGTCAAGGAAGAAAAGAACGAAGATTGACACTGCATCAGATTCCTCGGCATAGAGATCGATACAAACGCAATGGAGGTACGCCTGCGCCGCATGACAAGCACGAGAACGCGACGGCACTGGTCAACTCCACACTCGCACAGCACTCAGTAACACCCAGAAGCTTAGAAACGACCATGGGCTTCTTGTCATTCGCTTCCAAAGTGGTGACAGCCAGCCGCCCTTTCCTCTGTCGACTATACGACGCCCTCATGCAAGCAGTTCGCCCAGGAATGAGCCAAACCCCGCTAGTCCCACAACCTCCCATCATGACTAGGTGAGCCGGTAGCAGTCATTCAAGTATACCTGAGTCAAGTTCCTCTTCTACCACAACAACCGACGCTGCTCCCTGCTCCCTCGTCCAGCGCTTGGGTTGATGGTCTCAATCTCACCTGGATCATCCAAAGTGGAGACTTCCATATTCACTCCCAGCAGCAACTGGATTCCTCATTCATTGAGACAATGTCAGCACAAGCTGTTGAATGCTTTCAGTTGTCCTTCATAAGCGGTATACTGATACGATTCGGAGGAGGAAATGAGCTTACAGCACTCCACAAGGCCGCTTGCGACATACGTGGGTGTCCTCAGTTGTGCCTCTGCTGCCACCGATGCACTGTGCTCATCTGGTGGCCTTCGTACTGCACTCTCATCACCATGTGACCTTTGGGCCGCTCCGTTGACTGGAGTATGTGGGGAGTAGATCACCTACAGTTGCCAAGTCGCCCTCCGAATTAGGGGATATCGATAGCCCGAGATATTATGTTACATCCCCATAGAGGGGCTCTTTATAAGTGTGACTATCACCTCCGATCTGAGACTGCGAATCAATCATTCAGCTCAACAGGTTCATCAATCCAAACAGCTGCAGCACATTGAGTTCGTCAACCGCGAGTGTCTTTATAGTAGAGAAGTTCTTGGCCGGAACGACAACTACATCCGCTTTTATGACCGGGAGACTCTGAGCACATTGCATTCCTTCATGATAATTCCCAGCTCGTCCGGTATGACTGGGACTCTCTGAGCACATTGCAGTTGTTGAAGATAATTGCCAGCTCCTTCGGTATGGCGACCGGGAGTACCTAATCATGATTATGCAGTCATTACCAAGAATGATCAAAACTCCGGTAAGATAACCAGGTCTTCATGAGCACTATGTGGCCCTCTATAACAATGGCCAGCTCCACCGGTTAGATGACCAGGTGTTCATGATCTTGACCAGCTCATTCTGAACAAGATCTAACTTTTCATCTTGTCAGTTGGCGTGCTTAGAAATTTGTCTCTAATCATGGAACACAGCTTTATTGGCTTGTGCATCGTATCTTGTTTTCTCTGGACATCCGCTGTGAATTGAGTGACGTGTTTAGGGGTACTGCGATCGTGTAGACTGCAGCAATGGAGGCTCAATGTAGCTGTCAGTATTTGAACTTGTCTCGATCGACCGTATGCAAATGATTCCCTCGCTGTTTCTCCACCATCATTCGCATGGCCTCGATCACAAATTGCGTAGTTGGCTCGCACTCACTCGGGTTGTTGCCTAGACCGTTGCTCAGGATGTGGCCCAGACTGTCGCTGAGGTCATGTTCCCTGTTGGCTTTGTTTTCATGGTCATCGCGATCACTCTGGTCATAAATGTCATCCTGCTGAAGCACAGAGACTCATAGGGTGAGAATCTGGATACCTCTGGCGAGCGGAGATCATAGGTTTTACGGGCTTGAACGTGTAATAGCCAAGCGTAATTGATCCATGGTAGCTTCTTAGGAGGCGTAAGAGACGGTTGACGGAAAAGGTGATGCGCAGGCTGTTCATTTTCTTTCAGTTTTGTCGTTTATTGACAATAGGGGTAAAACTGGTGTATCCTCGTGAGCGAAATGTATACGATAACTGCCTAATTGAATCTAATGGAAAGGCAGGTACGCATATGCTTGACTACAAATGTATGATATTGTATATGGGTGCACTGGAGAGCGAGTGAGTACAAATGGAGAGTAGAGTGGTAAGATATTTGATACAAGTTTAAGTGCAGTAGCAGCGACCTGTATACACTGGTGCTTACCCGGCCTCAGATCACGTGTTGCCATTACACCGGGCCTTTGGGGCAGTGTGCACCATTGAATTGCGACAAACGCTTGCGGCATAGACATAATGCTCAATGCAAATCTTATGCAATGAAGATTAAGACAAATTAATCAAAAATTATGTTGAAAGAGAAACTGCTGTGCCAAGAAAGTGACTTGAAGACCCAGAGGCAGCAATTCTGCAGGAATAAGAAGATATGTAGACAACTGAAAAAGTGGGATTGACTAACATAGAGCCTGAAAAACATTTCATGAGATAATGATTTCCATTGAAGACAGTTTGAGCAGTTTTGCAAGTTCCAATGTTGGGGAGAATGTGGATGATGAGGATTATGAAGAGACAGAGCACGGCCAGCTGCGCCATGATGATGAACCCAGTTGGGAGATGTGTACAATGTCCAAAACAGTACAGCAGCGCATTCGGACATTTCGGCAAAATCTGATGATTCTGGAACAATTGACCCTGCTGGAGTGTGGGGACTCATGCTACTGCTTCTGTCAATATGATCAGAATTATCACACTTCCAAATTGAGGGTTCCGGCAGGCATCAAACCAGAAGCTGTTGATGATGCAGCCACACCTGTACCTACAACACCTGGAGAGGTGAATGTGTGACTTGATATTGTCCCCGGAATAACGCAACTTCAGCTAGGGACATCTCGACAATGCAGTAGTTATATGAGACTCGGTTCTAACAATACCCTGTTGGATACAGAAATAGCCTCTCTTGCGCATGCTAAGGAGCCTGATTTATCACCAATGCTGCATGCAAACCATGTTAAACTTGTAAGCTTTCCGCCTGCAGAGAGCCGGCTCAGAGAATGCCCATATAAATCTCTCATTCGAACCCAGACACAGTGATGGCTTCTCCATCATTGGAGGACTAGATTGGCAGATTTTGATTTTTGACATCAGTTCTCAGTGAAAATCACTTTCAGTCCTGCTGTTAGTACATGTCAGCTGTTTCTTCATTTCAGTAAACAAATTGTAAGACCTGATATTTAGTCTATGTCTGTGAAAGGGGAGCACTTACCAAACGGAAGGTGTAGAGTCCATATCATGTTGTAAGATGGCCAATATGCACAATTTCTATTTCGCAATTACAGTTAGGTCGAAAAGCAGAGGCTAAATGAGTTACGAAATATACTAGCAACATTACAGTGTACTATCTAATAAGCGTCATGGATGAAGCAGTCTGTTCATAATACTAATTATTCTCAAAGACAACTATCATGCAGCATTTAAATCTGCATCCAACTACATTAGTTTGCAAATAGACCTGGTGCACATGATTGAAAAAAGAAAAATTCCTTATAATATTTCATGGACATCGAGGGGAATGAGATGGATGAGAGATGGTGTGGAAGTCAAGCTTTATTAATCCAAAAATAGTGAATTGATCTGTATGCTGTAAACAGCTGGCAGAAAGAGCAGAAATGTGATAAGTTCACATGATTACTCACTCTGACATATTCAATAGAGGTTGGGCAGCCATTTTGAGGCCACATTGCTCCGGGATGCAAATAATACTACTCAGAGAAACAATATTTGATCTCAATAATGTAATTGAAATTCATTTTGTACAACAATTGAGTGTACTATAATCCTTTCAGTGTGTTTAATGTGAACGTCTACAGATCATGAACAATTTAAGTCATACACATCCGACAACCAAACGGCTTCATTGTATTGTTCACTCAATTCAAATGGATTTGTTGGTGTTACAGGCGAAATGGCTAATGCAAGGCTTCTTGCACCATCCAGAATCTCAGTGTGTACAGAGAGTCAACAACCTCAAGTTATACACATTCGAGAATCATGCCGTGGAGTTGTCTCCTCTTGGCAAAGTACATGCATATGGCAGCCGTATAGCTAAAAAGGCGAATGACTGACTTGGTGCTGTATCCAAGAAATGAGTGTCAACTGAGCGTCGATGATATTTAGTCTTACAAATTGGAAACTTGAATGGCTGCATTTTCAGTACCTGCCAGAGTAAGTGTACTGGTAATTGTTGGAGCCAAAAATGCAAATTGCAAGCTCGTTACGCCATCCTAACAATGAGCATCCACAATGCATCAAAGATTTGTCATCTTGTACATTCTACAATTACATTGCAGTATTGTCTCATTTATCCACATAGAATGTATTGCTGAGCTTTATAGCACAAAAGCTAAATGACACACTAATTACTATATCCTGAAAATGAGATTTGTCAGAGCATCAACGATGTCAATTCTTACACATTGGAAAGTCAAAGTGCCGCAGTGTTAACTTATGCCAAAATCACATTATAGGTCAGCGTTATACCTAACAACTGAGATGACATAGTCGTTGCCACATCCAAAAACTGCACACCAATGGACCGTGAACTATTTTTGCCCCTGGATGTTGGAAACACCAAGGGCTGTGTGGCGACATTAATGCATAACTGCACTCTCAGCTGCCTTTCTAGGTGAAAAATCTTCCCACAACATCTCTACTATGGCCTCAAATTGAGCCTCAATAGAGTGTCAACAATTTTTGGCATAGCATCCTGAAAAATCCAAGGAATATGTACTGATAGTAACCCCTAAACGAACTCCCGGCCGCCTTGCTAGGCAAAATTCCTACCTCCTCATCGCTACTTTGTCACAATAACAAGTGTGAACCCAGCATCCATGATTCTTTCTTTGCATTGTGGAAAATCGAAGTGCTGGGTAGCAACATTCCAAGATCAATACTCAACCAGCCACCTTTCTAAGTACATCTTCATGTGACAACATCACTTGTATAGTTTAAAAATGATCGTCAACAGAGTGCAGTCAATTATAGGCATTTGATTTTAGGAAATCCGAGGACAGTGCAGTGACATATACCCCTAATCGAACTAGGGGCCTCATCTCTGGACAAAGATGCTTGCAACAACATCACTACTATGTCCTACAACAGAGAGTCCTTGGAGCATCAATCTAGCTGTAATGATGCATCAACAAAGCATCAACAATGCATGGTTATGCATCCTGCATAATCCAAGGGCTGTGTATTAAAATAAACCAATACTCAAGATATTGGCGGCCTTTGTTGAGAAACTTACGGGTCATTAAAGAGTCTTCAGCAGAATATTTGAACAACTTCAGTCACATTCATTTCACAGCAAACTATAAGTATTTCTTTGATTCAGTCTTTCTCTTACCTGAACCTTGCATAATAGCATCCATAAGACCGACCATGGCATTGCCCACAGTGGTAATTATTTGCAGAATAACAGTATACTGTTTTAATATCCACAGTATCCAGTATCTGATTGGGCTCACAACTTCCATGATGAACTCGATAATGGTCCATTGACCCTGTGTTGAAGAGAGTGGGTGCTAAGCATTGTATATGTGATTCTTGAGCCACTCTCTGGAAAATTCTTGTAATTGGTAGGCTTGCTCAAGCTATTCTACTCACAAATTCCACTGAGTTTTCCCATCCATAATCGTAGTACTTCAATCAATACATCAACTGGACCTGTTGCCAATACTACCTGCCAGTATTATTCTGATATATTGCTGTAGCCAAATCACAATTGAATCTGGGTGTTACAACTATCGCATGACATCTTACTCAACACTGTATTGGGTTGTTTGGCTTGAGTGGAATTGATATTGTATTATTGATTGTACAGAAGGAATTGGTTAGCCATATGGCCTCCTGGGGACATAGCGCCATGCTGCCCATGAGGACCTGTGAGCAAGAACCCATGAATATGAAATAACGAGAACATTGAGGGATTGGTACAAATTGGAGGACTATCTGAATTGAATAGAATAATAACACATTAAGGAGCATTAGTGTAGTTTCAAAGTTATTAATATTGTTCTATGGCAATTTATTTCAACTGCAATCAAGAAGTATTAACTATACTACTATTCCAGCATTGTACATATAGAATGATTCAATAGTTATGTGCTCCAGAGTAGTATTATATGAATACCAAAGGGTCAATTTCCTCAATATATGTTCCCCTAAGTTCCTGTAGACTTAGAGTATTATCGAATTCACCAAATTGTACTCTCTCTTCACCATATTACTACTTTGCCAGTATTAGTCATTGGTGCAATACTGTATCAATTGCATTATATAATATTATAATACTAGGTAGTATACAGGATCACTGTTACCAGAGTGCAATCATCTGATGGACACAGAGGCATGTTGATGTGTGAAGCAATACTATTTGATGATGTCAGAAATTGTGATACTTTTGTAAGGACACGTACACCAGCATTTTTCCTTATAGGCATACATATGGTAATTAAGGTATACGGTTGCAAATGTGAACTCGAGTGGTAGTAAATAGGTGTATAGGTGTGATTATTGCTAGATATCTAAGTCGTGTGGCTAGCTGACAATATAGAATGACCGTGACCCAGCCACAGTCACGTGTCGCTATTGGATTAACCCCCTCTTTTGGCACAGACCTCTTGGGCTGCATATACCATACAAGAGAAAAGGAAAGGAAAGAATGCATTATGCAATCCTGCTGCATATGTACTCAAATGAAATCATAAGTTTTGCTACTAATTGGTAAAGCTCATTGGCGACCTTTCGGTGGATCCGGCACACAGGGAACTCCAGCCCCGTTCTGACATGGTATATAATGCATGCGGACGCCATTTGTACCGGGGTGAGATCCAAAGAAGTAAAGAAGAGAAGAGGAGAGAAACATGATAACATCCAAAGTGATCCCATCCTCCACATCTCAACTTTCTAACCCAAACTCCACCGACTAGCATTCCAGTATCTCGTATCTCGGTGTGGTTCAGTAGCGGAATTCTCAGTGTAATAGAGCTTCTGCTCATCACTTAGCATCGATGGAAGCTTCCACTGCCGCCATCAGTCGTAGCCATCAATCATATCCGTCAATCACATCTTATTCGTCAATATCTAACATATAAGTTTCTATAAAATTGTTATACTTACTACGTTCATGTGCGTTAGTGCAGTCTGAGCTGGGTGCAGTGCTTTGCATGCTCTGTAGAGTACATCTTGCAGCCAGTAGTCCTCAGCAGATGGTATTGACTTGTGGATGCTGAGTGACACCGTATTCTTCTTTGCGTGTCTGTTTCAGTGACCATCCAGTCGACTTCATTGTTATTTATCATAGATGGTTTGAGTGGAATCTTGGTCAACTTCTTGATAGACTTGTAAGTTGACTTCTAGTTGCGCTCTCGATTGGCGGCTGCAGTTGAATCTTGGTCGACTTGCTAGATTATGCCAATTGACTTCTCTGGTAACTTCTTGCACGACTTCTCGCTGCTTTTCAGTAGATTGAATCCAGCTGGGCTTTTCGCTTGTCAGTAGGATATGGCTGGTCAACTTCTTAGGAGGCTTCTCGTTCGACTTGTCAGAATGTATCTCAGTAGACTCTCTCCCACTGGACTTTTAGCTTGTCGGTTGGACGTAATTTTTGACACAGCCATCACCTCTTTTGAAGTGCATTGCTCCGTCAACCCCATAGACTCACATCAGTTGCTGATTACCGTCATACTGCAGTAGACTTATGAAGTTCAGTAGACTCCCGGTGATCTTGTTTGACCAACGCGTCTTTCTGCCATCATCTCTGGATTGCGGTTATTTTTGACTTCACTTGTCTGCTGGCTGGTCTTAGTCGACTTCGCTTGCTTCATCTCATTTTTTGCACTTGCTCTGGTCTGATTTTTCCACTTACTTTGCACATTCTTGTTAAGCAGCTTTGGTCATCAACCGGCTTTGTGTTTCGACCGGCTTTGTATTTAGACTACCATCTTGTAGTGACTTGATTTACTTTGACCATCCAACTTCTTTCCGCCTTTTCAGACTTCACTTGGTCTATTCTCGTTGTCTCTGACTTTGAGCTTATCATCCCCCTGATGCTAGATGCTGAAGTTGATTCTGCTGTAGGTATGTATCTCCCAGCTCTCTGGGTGGATTTATCGCTACTCACTGGGTGCTGCTGGACTTCTCTGTCCTTAAGTGCACTCTGGTTTCATTCCGGCAACTCTGATAGAGTTATAGAATCCAGGGATTTCAGCTCCAGTAGGTTCATCCCTCTCTTTAGGATCATTGCTCTGCTAAAGAAGTATCTGTTCTAATTCGCATTGTAGCATGGTAATATGGTTGCTGGTGCATTCATCAACCCAGATGGCATGGCTCCATACTCAAACTGCTTACTAGGTGTGAAACATGATTTTGTGCTAATTGCCAGCATCGATTTGAACGAGGTAATTAACTCTCTGGGGCTTTGTTGACTGCTTGGTAGTCCCTGCGCAGCCGCAGTCCGCCTTCCTGCTTCTTCACAAATGAGATTGGTGCTCCCAGAAGCGATAATCACTGGATGAATCCATTGTTTAAGATTGCATTGATGTTAGCCTTGAGAGTTTTCAACTCAACTTCTGCAACTTTCTAAGCATTTGGTCTCACAGTCTCTTTCCGAGATTTCCTGGATCCATGCAATTTGTGTACTTCCTCATGGCCGGGTTCCAGATCATTTCCTCTCACCGTCTTGTTACGAATTCCTTTTGGATGCCTTGAAACGTGTAGTTCGCGTGATATCATATCTTTGCTGCATACGTCCACATAGTTCTTCAATCTCAGGAGGATACAACTAGTGTTAGCAAGCGGTCCAAATTCCAGGGTCAGTTCAGTGTCCAGTTCCAACCTCGAACTGAACCCTTCCAACAAATTTCCACACAAAACCTACTCCACAAAAGTAAACATTTCTTGCTAAAATTTAGTATTTGAGTTCTGATCATATCACAACATGATCAATACATAGATTGTGCAGTGTTAGTCACTGTTTCACGTCCCACTTTCAGATTTGAGATCCGACAAGTATTCGTGGAGTCGCGATCGAAAACCCGCCAATTTGGTTTAATTTCAGCCATTACTTCACAACCATTTAACAAATATCAGTCCGATTACAAATTTGAATGCAGTAGGTGAAATAGCGGCTAAAGCGGAACAATTTATGTATTGACCATGTCATGATACGATCAAACCTCAAATACTAGATTGCAGCCAAAGTGGTACGAACCGTGAAATGGAACCATGGTCTGGTTCCAGCCCGTCCCCCAACTCGGTGGGCCCCCTGGTTTTCTTGGTAGGAACCCAGACTTGACCATGTAGTCTGGTTCCAATCCCTGACCGCAGCCGGGTATCCCGGAACCGTTGCTAACACTAGATACCACAATCGTTATATTGTACTGGGATGCGACCCCCATTATCTGTTACCCTCTCCACATAAAAAATGTCTATTCCTATTCTCATATGCCTTGTCTGTATTGTGGCATAGTTTGGCAAAGCGGAGATGGGCAGGGGTCCATATTTGGCTGGATCAGACAGTTCACCCCAATCAACCACCCTCATTTGCCAGGTTCACTGTTCGTGTTTTGGGGAGCCGGTAGCAGTCATTTAAGCACCGTCACTATGTTACTCTTCTGCCGAATCTACTGCCGCTGCCCCTGCTCGCACATTCAGCATCCTGTGGTTCCTCTCACCTATAGTGATGCCTTCCAGGAATCCGCCCAGCAATATCAGTACAATGTCAATTGGTCCAGAAGCAACACACAAACCTCCCAGACACTAAGGCGGACCTCACCAGTGCTTCTAAGTACTTCCAGATGCTCCCAGACCCCCCTGAAGCTAAGCAAAGTGCTCTCAGACTCTGCAAGAGGTGCTCATGAAAGCACCTGCAGTTATGGAGGTGGATTCTGGATGCTACGAGATTTGACTTATAGGATAGTCAAATTTTGGCGGAGCTGAGACCACTTCGCAGGTCTGTGGGAGACATCGAGAGCAGCTGAGACCGCTGCGCAGCTCTGCGGGAGACTTGGTGAACAATTCTCACTGCAGTGGTTCTTACGGTTCCATAACCGCAAGGCATTTCATCACTCATATTAGTCTTTGTTACAGACACAAAATTCTCTACATTACATTATAGCATGCATTAGTTCAGTATCTCTATATCCATACATATGGTCAATCTGGCTGCAAATGGTAGTCGAACATAATTGGAGGAGCACCTGGAGATGCCCATTGAGTAAACTTAGATATGCACCTCATGGAGGCAGTTGTGGTGAAATAGAAGGCAGAGAGCTTACCATCAACACTCCGCCGAACCTCTCGCGACATCCAAACGGAATTCGTTATAGAGAGAGCGGTTCTAGCATCATGAGCATAGGAAGAGGGTGAGAAGATATGATACTACCCGGCTGTGAGGATCTATCAAATCGCGGAAAGAGCGAGTGAGACCAAAAGTTGGAAAGAGAGTACGCATATTTATGTTGTATGATAAGATGAGATGGAAATGAGATGCTGTCTATCTACCCCGGGGTCTGCCGAATACATACTCCCTGTCACTCAGTCTATCTCCGTTACCCCTGTATCTCCTTAAACCCACCGTCGCTTTTTAAAGATGTACTTTGCAGGCCGTTATCGAGCCAGTGCGGAGATGCACTTCGAGACCGAGATCAATGGATAGACAAGATGGAATTGGAGACAGTGATCGAGCAAGTTTGGAGATACACTTCAAGGAGGAGGTCGATCTGGAGGGGGTAGATCAGGAGAGATGCGCGACATGAGCTTGGACTATGTTCAATGGTTAACTCCAAATTGTGGGAATGTAGCGAGTTGAGTACAACATCCGCCGAGAGGTCAGAGACTGGCTGGAAGCGGGAGACAGTCCAACTTGTGGTGATGCAAGTACTTGGTATATGCTGTATATGGTATTAAATCATAATCATGGTATGGAGAGATAGAGAGGGATGACTTAACTCTGTGTTCTGTGCGATGATGGTAGAGTTATAGACGCGAAAGAGAGAGATGGGCGATGACGATGAGAACCATGTGGAGAATACGACCGGAAATTTGAAATCAGATGTATAACTTGCCTATTTGGGTTTTGAAGAGCTCGTGTCGGTGTTATTACCCGCGGGGACAGAACTCGTACCTGCCGTTTTGGGGATTGCTAATGACTGATTAGGACACAGAATTCTCGTAAGTCCCAGTTGCTCATAATGATTGCCTCCATCTCCTCTCATCTCTCTCTTTCTCGTCCACAACTCTACCATCATCGCAAAGAACAACAAGTTAAGTTATCCCTCTCTATCTCTCCATGCCATGATCATGAGTTAACACCGAGTACAGCATACAGCTAAGGTTGTCTGTCATCGCATTATTCTCCACATTCGGAGTTGACCCCTGAATGTAGCTGCAGCTTCCGGCGTGCCTCCCTACAGATTGGGTGCAACCAGCAAGCTCTCCTTAAAAGCTTCAAAGGCATAGTCACCTCGTCACATTCCCACGGTTTCGAGGTGACTAACCTATGCATAGAGTCAGCATGCGGCACGCCACCCATCGACCGCCTCCAGATTGGTCACCTTGAACTACTTCTGCAATCTGGCTCGATCATAGCCTGCAAGTGCATCTCCAAACTCGCTCGATCACGCTCCTGGAGTGCATCGCTGTGTTCAATCGATTATGGCCTGCCAGTGCATCTCTAATCTCGCTCGATCATGGCCTCCACGTGCATCTCTCAGTTCACTTGGTCTCAGCCTCCAAGTGCATCTCCAAACTCACATGATCACAGCCTCAAAGGGTATCTCTGAGCTCACTCAATCGTCAGCTTCAGGTCCACCTCGCATTCCTCTCATGCACAGCCTGCAGCCAGGCTAGATGTATGGTGTATGGATCGGTAGCTATATTGATAAATAGATAAATAGATGAAAACTCAAACTGAATACATGAGTTTGAAAAATTGTTCAACAATAAGTAGTAGCGATAATTTCCTGACACACCAACAGTGTTCCCAATGAAGATAATGTTGTTCCCTGAGTGCTCTACAGTCATTCGACATACTCCCCGGGTTGAGGTCACTGCTCTCAGACTTGTTGCCAGCACTCCCAGGTGGTCCCATGCTTGGACATCGGAGCTCCAAGACTTGTCGCTGGAGTTCCCATATGCTCCCAGGCTTGTGGTCGGCACTCCCAGAGTTGTCGCCGACGCTCCCAAGTGCTTCTAGGTGTACCTGAAGGCCAGGGTGTCAGTCCAGTATACTCTGGGATTTGACCACCCTGGCATTCTGGTCCGACAACTCTCAGATACTCCCAGAGGCTCCCAGTAACCAAAATACATTTTGCTGATGAACCCTTGACATTCTCCAAGTCATATGCTGAATGCCTCGAGCACTTCCTGACGAGCTCAGAGATGATCGAATGCGGTAGCCCCGTCTTGTTGTATATCTGGAGAAGGCTCACCATTTTCATTACATCACCGCATTGTGGCAGACTTGTTTGATCTGCTGTTGCGATCTGCGCCCATTGCTCTTCATGGTGAGCTTGCATGGTTTTCAATCGACCTTGGCTACAGTCGACTTCTGGGTTCCTCGCCATACATTATGTCATGCTCAGGACTAGGTCGGAAAGCTTGATTTGGACAACTCACACCTCTAATTCGGCAACCAGTTTAAGGTATTCAACATGCTGAACCAAGATGCTTGTTTTTCGGCTCTCTACAGGCATTATCACCGAGCCAGGATGAAGGTGAATGCTAGTTCATATGGTGGCTCAAGTTTCCTAAGTAGGCTCTGCAATATACTGATGCACTTTGAACCTCAGTTGATTAGTACTTTGACTTACTGCATGTTTTGTGTACATTTCATACAAGGACTTCATGGATGATATGCACCGAATCAGGTCTCTGTGAGCCACATAGATATTGGCTTCAAATCAGTCCACCACCTTGCAGAGGGACTCTTGATTGTAAGGCAATTCAGTGCGATTGTACCTCATCCAAGGTTGCAAATGCAATATAGTAGTTTCCACCGCCACAGCGAGTGAATTGCCAGTGTGCCTTTCAGCTTTCGAAGGCTTTCTTTGAAAGCAATAGTGGTGTGTATAGCTAGCAAGTCTTCCTCCCCTAGGCATTTTGCACTTGACCAATTTTGAATTACCAGGGCAGGAATGATTTGAATTTCCGGAAATGTTTTCCGCAGGTTCGGAGATAGATGATCAAAAATTATGTTTCTTATCGCCTCCTTTCTGAAACTCCCCTGCTTGCCTTTTCTGATACTGTCCCCCAGGCATTTTGTCATTTGGTTTGAACTGCGAGGATCCCGCACAGTCCAAGAGCTGGTCAACTTTTTCAGACTTGTTATTGCCAGTGGAGATCCAAGGTGTGATGATCATCTGAAGTGCATGCCGCAGGCCTGCCAATGCCAGGTCATATAGGACCACTTTGCATGTTATTTGGGTCCAGCCAGCTCTCATGCAAATTGCTTACATGCGATTGGCGTAAACTGCGACTGATTCGTTTGGTAGTTGCCAGTACTCCTGCATCGCTTTTGTCGCTGAAATGATGCTCCTATCGCAATCACAATACACCTTTTGAAGCTAGTTCTTGAAGAATTCAAAATTCTCTACCTACGGGTCTTTAACCTTTCAAAAGTTGCTAGCCATCTGGGATGGGTGTGTATGTTCCGAGTGACATTAACTTGATCAGGATTGCCTCTTCGAAATAGGTGCTTATAAAAAGTAAAGTTTGATTTTGATGTTTCACGGAGCTTATCCAACTCTTTCGCTGCACCGCAGTACCGTAAGGTCTCAACCATCTTATAGATGTGTGACTGATTTCTGAGATTCTCCGGGGAGTCCGTAGCACAGCTGCGGTCGAGTTCCGGAAGCATCCGAGTTCTATCCTTCCTTCATTCGGCTTGTTGTTCGAATAGTAGTTCAAGTGGCATCCGATTCTGCTGAAACGTCTCCTTTTGATCATCCTCAGTGATCTTTGACAAGATGTCATCTTGGCCGCGATTATCCTCAGTATCTGGGAAGGTTGAATCATCTTTACCTTTGTTGTTGTCTTTGTCCTCATCATCAGGATTGGTGGCTTCTTTGTGAACTTGAGTCTCGATGGGATGGTTGGAACTATTATAATTCCAGGTAATGTTCTCCCCAGGTTCTGAGATGAACGATTGGAAGTTGTATTTCATATTGCCACTATTCTGAGACACTCCCAATTGCCTTTGTTGTTTTCCCTGTCCTCTAGACTTCTTCAACATTGCTAGAGTTGTAGGGATACACAATGTGCTGACTTCCAATCGTCTTTGACATCACCCTTGGTTGTTGGTATTGCTAATTCAGAGGTAAGATCCCGCCCTGAATTGTTTGTTCTCCGATTGATGATTACGCTCAGTTGACTTGTAGGAATAATAGTCCATTTCTCTTGTTGGTCGGGTCGAATCCTGTATTTGTGATTGTCATCATCCTTGCTGGCGATGCGTTTCGTCCATTGTAGCTCCTCTGGTCGATAGTTGTACTCCATTGACTTGTAGAATTGGTAGTTGATTTCACATGTTGGTAAGATCACATCCTGTACTCGTGAGAATCATCATGAATACAGGCAATGTGTCTTATGTGGCAATTGGTGCTGAGTACTTCACCACTCTCTTCAGGGTGCTCAATTCCATCATGAAATGATCCATAACCTTGCTGTCAGTAAGCATCCTTCGATATGATGTGTTTTGAACGTACTAATCTCAATTGTTGACTTTGTGATAAAGCTGGTCGTTAAAGGAGTGATGCTGTGAAATGTCCTGAGCAAAACATATTCATTTACTGAAACGCGATAATACTGTAAGAGCACATATGCCAGTCTTCGTCCTTATATGCATAGATATGGTACTGATCATATATGGTTGCAAACTTGGACTTCAGTGATAGTAAATACGTGTATAGGTTACATTATTGCTTGAGATCTACGTCTCGTGCCAAGCCAACAATATTTAATGGCCATTACCCAGCCACAGTGATGTGTCGTCCTTAGAGCTGTATAGTATGCTGCATTCAACTTATAAAATCTGATCTGTTGTTTGTGACAATGTTCGTAATTACCATACAAGTACATAAATACATTAATGTAACTAATATTATGGTAGAATTAGCATCGGAAGTGCTGAATCAATTACCAAATACATACCTTGGGATTGCTACTTATGTCGAAATTCATTTTAGTACAATTCTGAATCAACTTTAATAATACGTACAGATTCATATGCAATTATTCCTTAGTGTATTTGGAAAAATTGATAGTATCTGTGTTGTTTCAAAGTGAATGATCTAATGCATAATGAATAAGCTCATGTTAAAGGTTCAAAGTAATAAAACATTCTGCAGTACAAAAAGTGATACTTGCAGTATACTATAGCTTCGTGTCTCTGTGTCCCGTATGATTATTACATTGTAGATATTCTATAATAGAGCTGTCACAGCTTGGTATTATATATAATTTTACAAATATTTCAGATTGCAAATGAAATTGTTTTAGGTAGATACAACTGAACACATGACAGTTATAGTAGAATAATACATTTTAGTACTATGGAATATATAATATTTATCAGCCGGTGAAAGCCCATGAGAAAGATGTGTACAATGATCAATTAAATCTGCATATTCCTATTCCAACATGTTCACCAACATGTACATACTACCCACAGTAAGTCTTAGCAATGGTTCCATTTTTGGAATGTTTCTACTTTTGCAATTCAAAGACAGCATGGAACCAGCAGGTTCAGTTTCGGTTTTTGGCAAACTGTTCCCCCTTGAAGTCCACCAAGATTGATTAGATAATGTTGAGCTTGGTATGTGAATTATGGAGCTTTGAATGGCACATCTTTTGGTTGTCTCCAATGTTCGATATCTTCAAAACTCAGCAAGCAACTTTGAAAATACAGTCATTTTTGTTATGAAAACAAAATTTTTATAGCACCGCTTACTGTGTTTTGAAGCTGTCGAAATTTGGAGACCAACAAATGATGACCCATGCCAAGCTGTGTATTTTACGTACCAAGCTCTAAATTGTCTTAGTAATATTAGTCGACTTAATTGGGCAGTTCATTTAAAAAATCATTCATTCATGATGTAGTAAGGCTGTTGCCATATAGACCTCTAAAACCGGCTGGGTCCAAATATGGAACCATTGCTAACACTAGCCAGGGTTAGCAATATTCCATTCGATAGTTAATATATTAATACTTCACATATTCCACCTCCATATGTACCATGCTTATAGTAATGTTCATCTGCACAAAATCTATGTTGCATTATTTGTGATAATACAATTTGGGTTTAAAAAATACCAAACAAACAGAATTGAAAGGTAAATCATATATATAGATTATTGAAGGAGGATATCTAGTACTGTATGAACTAAAAAATTAACTTAACTCAACCACCCCTATAAGTTCCTTGTTATCATCTACTACAACAGTCACACATTACATTTCTTGGCATTTTGTTGTTTTTATCATACAGTATTCACTTCCTCTAGAGTATAACAATATTTGATTTCCCTTCTTCTCCAAATAAGTAGTTTGGTGTAGTAGATCCCTTCCCTTTGCCATTTTTCCCTTTGTTTATCGCCACATCCCCGATATCCCAGCATTTCAGGCACACGACATTGCTGTCAAAGGCATCTATTGGGGGCAACATGCTGGTATTCCCCCAACTACGCTTCAACACTCAACAGCATCTCCTTGTAACGGCGACATGTGATCCAAGGCCGGGTAAGCACCAGTGAATATCGGTAGCTGCTACGACATTTAGATCTGTACCAAAACTACTTACCTTTAAGATCACTCGAGTCCACGTCTGCAACCGTATCCTATCTATGCTCATACCTTGGCTCGCGCGGGCATACGTATCCTTACACTGTTTGCGGTCTTTAAGAAATCAGATACGTTTCGCTCATGGGATTACGAGTTTTACCCCTATTCGACGCATCGCGTACGAGTTCGCCTGAAACGACTCCGAATTGCACCGAAAGTTGAGAGAATCAATCGCATACGGTCGATCGAGACGAGCTCAAATACCGACAGCTACATCGAGCACCCATTGTCGAAGACTACACGATCGCCATACCCCTAAACGCCTCAGTCATTTCATGGCCAAAGCCCGAAGTCACAGACCAAGCGAAGTCAAAAAGGGCGAAAAGACGTCGAAGGGTCAAAGATGAAACAAGTCGAAACACGAAGCAAGTCGAAACACCAAGCTAGTCGAAACACGAAGCAAGTCGATTCCGAAGAAAGGACAAAGCAAGTTGAAAAATGAGATGAAAGCAAGTGGAAAAATGAGACGAAGCAAGCGAAGAGAGACGAAGCAAGTCGACCAAGTCCAGCCAAAAGACAAGCGAAGTCGAAGACCTCCGAAAGTCCAGAGACGAAGGCTGCCGAAAGACGCGTCGGTCAACAATGAGACGTTCCAAAGGGGATCACCAAAAGTCTACCGAAGTTCATAAGTCTACCGAGCCACGATGGCAATCAACAACCGATTTGAGTCTAAGTCGTCGGCGGCGGAGCATCGAACTTCAAAAAGGGGGGATGACCAAGTCGAAAATGCGTCCTACCGACAAGTAGACAAGCCCACCGGGAGGCAGTCTACTGAGACACGCATCGAGAAGTCTACCGAGAAGTCGGCAAATATTCTACTGAAGCCGCCCGTCAAGAGCGCACCCATGAAGTCGACCGGATGGCCACCGCAGTGGACTTCGAACGACGATTACCGAGTCAAGCAAAATCTACGAGTCAATGCCACTTACCAATGACTACCGGCTGCAAGAGATATTCTATGGAGCATTGCACAAAGACTCGGGAGAGCGCAAGTGCACTTGAACTTGGTAAGTATAACCATCTTTAGAGAAGCTCACTTGTTAGATGTCGACGAATGAGACGCGACTGCACGCGATTCGATTGACGTATATGATCGATGATCACCAATGGCTACGAACGATGCCGGCAACGGAAGCTCGCATCGATGCCAGAGGAGCATGGGTTCGGAGCGGAAGTGGAGATATGGAGGACGGGATCACTTTTGGATGTTTTCTTGTTGCTCTCTTCTCTTCTTCTCTTCTTTGGATCTCGGCCCAGTACAACTTTGCGGCTTCCATAGTCAACAATAACTAAAATGGTACCGTTTCTTGAACTGCTCAAGGAATATTTTCAATCGACAAACATGTTGGGGGGAGCAAAATCTTGGTCGCCAGAAGCACTGATTATGCTCAGCTTAACAGCGAAATTTACTAAAAACTGTCTTAACACTAAGTATGTCTTCTAGATACTATGTAGGTCAGGCTCTTCTGTGGGGAAATTTATTTCCACCTCCCATTGGCGAGCACGGTAGAGATTACAAATTGCGGTGATAAACTTCGCCGAAGGCCAATTTATGATCCCTGCATACTATGCCAAGCACTGTATGAGATAATACGATTGGCTCTTTTGACTACTAGCTTCCGCTTTTTGCGTTCATTCCTAACGAAGTATTGCTCAAAAATATTGCCCCAGATTTTTTATAACTTTCACCTGTTCTTCCATTACCAGATTCGTCAATGTTTTGGCGATATATTGTGCTTGCATTAATTGCTCGTTGTGTTGTGGTTCGATTCTTGCCCTGTACTCTACTCTACAGGTACTGGGGCAGGTGGCTTGACTGGTGCTTAGACTGCAGATATAAGATCACCATAGCCCCAGGTCTAGATGATGATGCAGGTCTAGCTCACCGCTTTAGGCAACAGCGTTCAGCCCATGCAACTAGACCATATTGGCTCCTCTACATTATCATCAACCAATAGCTACGATAGGATTTAGATGTCACTCATTCGCTAGTGGTTACGTCCCTATAGCAATGTGGAACGTTTTGGATCGGTCACAAGCGACCGCATTTTTCGTTGCCAAAACGCTACGTCGACCACAAACTACATTTAAACCGCACCAATACCATCCTCAGTCCAATCCTACGTTGTAAGATTATCTATAAGTACCGCTTACCTACTGATCAATATATATCCAAGTTCTCATCCACCAGAAAACTCTCGCCAATAATGCTCATGTTCATTTCTGCCGTTCTAGGCTCGATGCTGCAAGCAGCTTCTGCCCGCCCGGTGTTGAACTCTGTTCCAAACCAGACCTCATTTGTACCAGAGCCATCTGGGCGAGGAACGGTCGGGCTTGTCTTGTCTTCACTGCTCACGCTTTCCTTGTGCTGCTACTCGTCGCTCCACCTTGATGTTTCAGATATGGGTTTTGGGAAATCCGTTTGCGGATGTATTCCTATTTCGTTTCTTCATAAGTTCTTCACAGCATTCATTAGTCTCTTCTATCCTGAAATCATACTCCAACAATCTTTTAGTCAGTGGTTAGAAGCACGGAAACTCTGCAAGTCATTACAATGCTGGAATTCAGGGAATGGGCAAAGGAGGGACTTTATTGCTCATGATCCTGAAGACAGAGAACGAGTAAGTTAAATGCTTGAACTAACGAGGGCGAGTAGTGGTTGCTAACTGTATGGAGGATCATGAGCACGCCGACACTTCTGAGTTTGTTTTGCTACAGCCAATTGCTCCCGGTGCCAACGATCGAAGGGAACATCAGGAAACCGACCACTTAGAAGCAAGATGGTCTAGAATGACAATGCAAATAGCTTTCTTCGTGGCGATGTCAGGACTAGGCTATGATGTGTCCGAAATTGCGAGCTACGAGATAACCGACATCACCGAGGACCGGCGGTACGTCTATTTGGACGCCACAACATTTCTCTGCATGGTCAAACATGGGTTTCTGTCACCAGACATCCTCAGCGAACAAGATATTGCAGATAAAAACAAGTCGGATGCATTGGGAAAATTCTTGGCATGTGCTCAGGCTCTATGGATGGCGGTAAACGTGCTTGCTCGTAAAGCTAGCAGCTTACCGATAACTCTGCTCGAGCTTCACGTCCTACTACATATCGTATGCACAATCGTGACGTATGGATTCTGGTGGTTCAAACCATTGTCCATTGTCCATCCAGTCGTCATCCCAATTTGCGATGACGACGCCGGAACAGTTACGCATGATACGGATACCATGGTTAGTCGAGAGTTTGTCGCATTACTGTTTGTTAGCACCATGCCAACTGAACTTGAATTTACGCTCTTCCCCGATGATTCTCCGTCGTTGCACAACTCTCAAATAGACCAATATCAACAGCCTAAGCAGATGTTCAACCTTGAGGATAGCAGCGGTACATTAAAACCGGCGGAAATTTTCGATTCAGAATTGCAATACTCGGTTAAAGTTGTAGAAGTCCGTGAAACGGCTGCGGAGATCATCGACAATACCGAAGCTTCAATCAAAAATAAATGTGCATTTGATTTGGCATCCAAGGCTCTTCGCAATCAGCGATACCGCGATGTCATGGTGGATGCAAAGAAGATTATCGCCAACGGCTCAACCTATACTTTTCGTAAGCCAAAATCGGACGGATACATTCTCGACAGAAAGCTGAATCTCAAAACGCAAGCCTGCATCGGACTACTCTACGGAGCCCTTCATGCCGCCGCGTGGAATTATAGTTTCCCATCCATCACTGAAATGCAATTATGGCGGTCGTCGTGCATAATCGTTGCAGCAGCTATACCAATAGGTATCGTTACCGACCGTGTGTGTAAGGAGCTCAAGCCGTATGTGAACCCACCTGAAGACAAGTTACAACCAAAAAAACCAGGAAAAATGATAAGTGATGGGCTGTTGCAATTGTCGGCTTCTCTGTTCGGCGGTGTTGTATTGATCTGTCTATTTTCTGCTGTTTTGTTATATATTGGTGCAAGAAGTTTCATTGTGGTAGAGGCATTCATAAGCCTTCGTAACCTCCCGGCTGAAGTTTATAAGACTGTCCGCTGGAGCGATTTCTGGCCACATTTCTAATTGTTTTGTTGACTTCATTTCGCTAGGTTTATGATGGTCATGATCGTACTTCGAAGTTGGATTTTGTACAGCCATTTGACTCAGTGGGTTGGGACGCGATGCAATTTAATTGGGAATTGTAGCCTTTTCATTTTGGATGTATGCAGAAAGCTACATCCTACAAATACGTAACCTCATGCCTATGCTCACCATTATGCTAGTGCAACTTCAAATTTGCCATCTCCTTGCCTTGTTTAAAGAGACATCAATGTGGTACGCTTGCACAAAGTAGTCTTATTATTCGTGTAGCCCTCCCTGGGATAGATCTGTTATGTTATAACGGAAGGTGTTGCTATAGGGTCTTGAACGAGGTCTAGTAGACTTCAGGAGTTACTGGCCTATAACAGGATTTAGAGAGGTCTCTCAGAAGTTATCGGTACACACCTGCACAGATATCCCACTCTTTCCACCCACTACTTCGCCACTCTCCATATGCTACTCCGATTACCGCGTCCGACAATCTCCGCATGATCTCCGACTCATTGTATATAAGACAATCTTGGTGCTTGGCTCGATTGCGCCGTAGTCTCGTCCGCTGAAGCGTTGTTCGGTTAACGTGTTCTCGTATCTCCGTAGGTCCTATTCATTAGCTCAATTGCGCCCTAGTTGCCCTATAAAAGTACCGAGGCAATAGTGTGTCGATCTAAGTGTGGCCCTATTGCTGCGTAGGCTCGTCCGTTGACGCGTCGTTCGGCTACTGTCTTCGGTCGTGTCGCTGTAGGTCCCATCGATCAATTCGACTCGATTACTCCCATAAGCAAGCAAAAGAGGACACCCTGCTCGATCAATCCACTTATCTATCGTTGGTAAGAGGAGGTGCAGAAGTGTTGCTACCAAGATGGATGTAAGGTGTAAAGTGTATTCTCAGGGCTCATAAACGAATTACAAAAGTTACCCGGACGACATATACCGATTGTACGTACTCGTCCGGTTTTTAAGTCTCTTGATACCCTTGTGGTTGTTAGGTTAATCTGATAAGATTAGATTTTATCAGGTTGTCATCGAACTTGGAGTATCTATCGTCATCTGCTACAGCGCCTAGATTGATTAGATTAGATTACTCGTCGTGACATCGAAATAACTCCGTGCCAAGCATAAGACACCACAACACCGTAACACAGCACACTGCTTTGCACAACACACCGCTGAACACAATACAGCGTCAATCACAACCACTGAGTATCACACCCCTAACACGACCACAAAGCGTCAAGTAAGCACATCACCACACTTTATGGCTAGTATTTATGTAATCCGGACCACCCGTACCTGCACATAGCATGGATAACGTATTATAGCTGAGATTTTTCCACATTCTTCCTAAAACTACCCACAATATCAAATTATGATAATACAACCAACCGAAAAACTATATTATTTACGCTTATGTTACCCCAAATACCAGTATCACTTCCACGTGCACTCTAAGCCTGCCGAGTTTTTTTCGTCGTTTTCATCCTCTCCCTTCACCACCCTCATCTGCTTAAAAAGCAGTGGAGCTTGTACAATAAGTGACCATATATATGCATCAATAATGAATCAACTCCAAAACCGTACCAGCAGTAACCTGATGAGAAACGGTTGGTGCAAAGCGCCACATAATGAGAATTGGAGTTTTCGAACGTACGTATCTTACGGTAAGTACTCAGGGTTATTGTAGTAGATAATTGCTGCGGGTAGTGATAGTTACAAGCAGACCGCTATTTCACTCTTTTTGTCAACCATCCGCTCCTACTACAAATACAACTCCACCACCACCACCACCACCACCACCACTACCTCCACCACATCCTTTAGAGAGGTCTATAACACCGTATCTTTATAATTAACAACACTATCTTTCCATTTACTGATTTTTTTATTATTATTTGACTTTGACTTTTTATTTTCATTTTACTTTTAGCGCTGGACTTTTGACGTTAGGAAGCTATTGGCTGCCGCCCGATTCGTTTATTACCGTATCTAACAAAGACCGGAAAGCAGCCTTACATCTAGGGGTCAGCCGAAATGCGGGTTTCTCAAAGGTGAGGTGTGATGATCCAACTTGATCCTTCGCAAGATATACAATAGTTTGTGTGAATAAAGTTGGCAATAAATAGTTTTTTCTATGTGCACATACATAAATATACAAAACCTAACTAGACCTCAATTTAACTCTCCCGTAACCTGACGCTGGTACACAACCCGCAACTAGCCTCAACCCACAATCTCCCCCCGCCGCAGAGATCTAATAAGAAAGTACAAAAAGCTTACAAAGTCTACCTCTTCTAACAGGTGAACCCGCAGTCCCCATCCCTAGCCCCATTATCGTACGCCCCAAAGTCGCAATGATGTGCCTGGTCATTACTCCCGAATGCCTGGTCCCCATAATTAAACAGTACAGCATCCGAGTCTACATTCCCTGCCGTGACAATCAGAGGTAGCGGAAGCCGGCTATCAACGCTGATGGGGTTGGTAGCATCCGCGTTCAGAACCTGTCCAATATTCTCTCCCTTCGCATCCTTGATCACAACATCGAATTTATAATGATCCTTACTGGGGTCGGGTTTCTGGTACTGCTTGACATGGAAGCCGCACCACCCACTTTGGAACCCGCCATCATTATTCACCGTATTCGAGTCGAGGCCGAACCCCTTCTTCCCCGCCACTGGGACTCCGCATTGCCAACCCAGTCGCTGAGTTCCTGCAGGTCCACTTCCTCCCGCACATAGGTTTCCACCGTCCTTATTGTTGTTTCCCTGGTCGGCATAATGTTGAACGTCGATAGGATCCCAGTTACTCACGTCCGCCAGCTGCAGGATGGGGCTATGAAGGCCGTCCTTTGTGTCACCGTCTACACCCCCGGCTTTTGTGAATGTGATGGAAAAGTCACCGATTCGTGGGTCGTTAAAAAACTGCCGGCCGTTGAGGTAGCAGACGTTCCAGGGAGGAAATTCCCGGTCTGGTGAACTGTCGTGGCAGGTTAGAATCACACGGCAGTTGGCACCGGCTGTGGTCTCCATATAGAGAGTGCATGCATCCTTCACGCCCGGATCCTGGAATGACAGTCAGCATGTGGAGAAAGGAATATAGGTAATGGATAGTACGTAGGCGTTGTCCTTTTGTAGCCAATCGTGGATGGCTAGTGCTAGTCCGATAATTCCACCAGCGACGGATCCCCGCTTCGAAACACCATCGTTCCTGGGTCTCAAGTAGGTTGTTGGGGAAGCAGTGGATGGAGTGGTGATGAGTCCAATGACGGAGAGAATAACGGAAAGGTACTGAATGGTAGGCTTCATTATTGTCGAAGGAGTCGGAGGATTGGAGTAGACTTGACTAAAAGGGATACTAGGAAAGGTTGTACGAATTGACAAGATGGATGTGACGGAGCGCAGAGTGAAGAACTGAATAAGTATATCAGATTGCGTGGATGCTGTTCCAAAACGAAGTGGATTGACCAACGCGCCCGTTAAATAGAATCCTTCAAGTCCAATGTCTAGTCGCAGCAGCCATCATCTACTAAACTTGAACATTCCCCAGCCTCTAGTTTCATGATTTTACTCAGCATGACTGAATATAATATTCCCAGTACTTTGAGATAATTAATTGCGACAGGGAATACCGTAGGAACAATGCAGAAGTGGTAGCTCGCGAATGCGCAGCCACAATCTTCAATGTAACCTTCACAAACTGTATCGTCCAAGCATGTCACCGGGTATTCCCAATCAATCGTAACTTTCCAGTTGGATATGGCTACATCCCTGTCGATCCTTAATTACAGCCCGTCGCACAAAGTAGGCGCCTAATGATGGCAAGGCGAACCTTAAAAATAGAATTCGGGGAAACAAAATCGCCATTCAAATGGATTACCGTGTTCTTCAACAGGCCATCTAGCAAGTGTTAACTGAAACTGGAAGACTCCTATACGGAGAACATCAACCTAGTGTTAGAGATAGTTTATTGATTACGAGGTCCATACACTATAGAATCCAGGGAATCATGGCTAGAGTGTTGGTGGTTCAGGTTAACCAATTATGTGTAGTCGAAGATAGACTTGAAGCCCTGGCAGGAGTATACCGCACTCTGAGATTAGTTACTGACGCTGGATCGGGCCAGTTTATGTCAAGGCGGCTCACTAGTGATGACAGGACCTGACCGGTGTAGGAGTCTATACATAACTTGGTGGTTGGGAACACCTGCCTGGGGGGTGGTCGGCAAAATAAACTGCCGTCCGAAATGGTGGAATTGTGGCGCATTGGAATTACTGTGTGCATTATATTATAAACATTCTCAACCCCTAGCAAAGTTTGCTTAAACGAGTGCAGCCTCGGTTGCACGTCACGTAGGAAGGAAAGCGTACCAGAGAGCTCGAAACTGTAGAGTACAATCACTTCTGACGGGTGTACTATACAGAACCCCTATGCAACAAGGGCAGTATGGGCTAGCAGACGAACTACGTGTAATGCGACCGACGAATCTATGTGGAGTATAGTTAGCCTTGGCTATACCGGACCCCTTCTATCAGATACCTGGCAGTACCGGGAAGGAGAAAGGGCGAAGTGATTCTACAGCAGAATCTGTCCAGATATACCGGATTTACACCATGTACTGGCACACCTGGGGTTTCAATTAGTACCAGAACCCTGTTTTCATACAAATATTTTAGCTATACCGGATGCTAATTTGATGAATGTCTAATTTATGCTTAATATGGTAGTTAAGGCTTGTATATGAGCTAGTCTCAAGATATGTGCCGCCCTAAAACCCACAAATATTACAGTCCAAACCAAATAAGGTAACTAAACGTGATTTAGCCACTTCATTGTTGCTTATTTATTCTTTTTCATTCCGGATCCTGGCCATACCCGTGGATTTTTGGCGTTCGTTATCGCCTGGCTGACTGTACTTCAATTTAAGCAATATGTGGAGTATAAACATAGCAAGGACTAGGGTTATCATGATGAGCAGTGGTAGAATATCATCTAAAACAGACTCATTCGAATTTCTGGGCAGTTGCTGTTGGGTTCGTATTACCTCATTCGCGACAATGTTCCACGCGCAATCATATTCAAGATACACAGCACAATATACACAGTGGCGGATACACAGCGGCAGATACACAGCAGCGTATACACAGTGGTAGATGAACAGCAGCAGATACAGTAGTGGATATACAACACAGTAGACACAGTGGCAGATACACAACGGCGGATACACAGCGGCAGATACACAGTGGCGGATACACAGCGGCAGATACACAGCAGCACCAAATCAAGATACACAGTGGTGGATACACAGCAGAAGTCTAAGTGATCTGCCTGATATCGTAACAAGTCCACCATGCTCAACGTTTCGAATCCTAGGGGCGGCAAAGCCGCCACCGATGCTAGTAATGCTTAAAGCTGTATGAACTCCACTAATACTCTCCATTATTCGGTCACCACCTCGGTCACGTTTCTATATATATTTTAGTGGGTCCGGGTTTGAGCATTCCGTCTTTGAATTTCCTCTGTATTTGGGGAAATTCAAGTCCCATCGAGTGTCCCTCCTCAGGCAATGCGATATGGCGTTTCCTATGGATTATCAAGTGTTCTATATTTAACTAGTATTCTGTAACCTAGCTCGAATTATTGATCCTAACAAAAACATCAGATTGGCAAACCTCTTTTCAGTAGCCGTTCTTTAGCTAAGGATTTAGCCCGAAGCCCGCTGAAGCACCCGCTGGACACACACGGAAATGGAGAGAAGACAGAGAGGGATAAGTTGACGGTCAATTCTTCTGGTGTTAAGAACGATAATTAGGATAAGACTTCTCAACCTAAACCTCCACGAATGCCAAGCAAAAGGCACCGCCAAAAAACTGCCGAAACTAATGCGGGCACTAGATTGATCTCGGGCTTTAGCCCCCAGGCCGTCAGAACTAAGGCGGGTACTAAACTTAGCCTCGGGCTTGGCACGGTACCTTATTCTCCGTGTGTCTCGGGCCTAAGTGGAGCTTCGCTCCAGATATGATGTTTTCTCATTTATGTCTATCTTATTCTCTCTTTGTACGTTAGACAATCAGCATCCTATGCCTTTCATTCTCTTGTTGATTGCTCTCAACATCCGTGACATTTATTGCGACTGCTCTGTGCTCCATTGATATTAGACACACAAAACCGTTCCTTAACAAGCACTGGTACTATAGCTGGACTCTAAACCTGCGCGCAGTATTGGGAGCCGGTAATAAACTAACCAGGGTCTTTGTAATAATAGTAACTGTAAACTGAACGAAATACCCATAGCGTTCCTATGTGCATCAACACGGTTGGTTTTGATTCTCATAAAATTGGCCACACGTAACATAGTAGTGGAGAGCATATTCCTCTCACAGCTCCCAAACTCGAAGGAGGTAACACAAAGCTAATAGAGGCATTATTGAAGAGCACGGGAAGTTTTAAATAATACGCTGATTAGAATTAACTCAAGTGGTTGCTGTTGGCAGACGATAGTTGAGATGGTTGCTGTGTAAATTTGGAGTTTCTATACAGCTGCTTGCTTTACCGGGAAGGGGATCGCAGACTATTAAAACTAGTTATTGGTTACGTTAGAATGAGTTTGAAACTGGTTGGGTGCGTGTGAGCTAATACATGTGTTACAGAAACGAGCTCGTACTAGTAAGCTATCATGGTATATAAGCCGAAACTGGTTGGTTTCCGAAGCTGGATGAATATGTTTCCTTCGTCTTTCTCTCACTTCCACGTAAACAATGACCTGGTATGAATGGTGCCGGCATGCGTTTACCAGGAGTTTCACCGAACGCCGTATTTACTAACAAGTTTGCTGCGAGTAGTACTAACTATCCGAGGGACTTAAAAACCATCAGCATCTGAACATTGTTTGCGTGACTGCTTTTTCTTTCTATCACTGTATAGGTTGTAGGCAACGCATAAGGTCTGCACTCCAAGAAGGGTGTATCAATCGCAGCGGTTATGCGTTAGGATTTGATCTATGAAATAAACCTCTTTCTGCAACACCAATCCTCGTCCATATAAACTCCTTGAATACACGTGACACACTCTCCCGGCCATAAGTGTGGAACTATCCGTCGAGCCTTTAGAGGTTTGATCCTTGCCGGTTGCTTCGAGTAATGACAGCAATAAATTGCTACGAATGTGGAGTGGAGAATGGTGTGCGTATATGGACATAATGTACAGAAAGAGAAGGAGAAAGACTCAAGATACATAGAGGAAACATCAGCCTAGTACCGTGAGCTTGTATTAAGCCTGTAACATATGTCAAAAGTTATATATGCAACTCATTCTAAAAACTGTGATCATCATCAAAGACCACAGGGGAAGGTTTGATGCGCCATAACTTGAAATAGCCATGACAGGCAGTGTTCCGAGCGGACCGAGCCGGCTGGGCTTTGCCTCTCAGAGGCTGGCCGCCGATTTTTGGAGGTTAGGCCCGGCCGGCCTCTCTTAGCGGGGTCTTTATCTGTAAAGCCCGCAGGTGCCTAGGGGCCGACTGATGTGGCGAGTATTTACAGCATATATCGTTCACTTAGGTGAATGGTATATAAAATAAGTATCAGTGCTATGGTTTTATCACAAGCTACCTCTGAACAATCAAAAGAGGACGAAATAACATGCAGACAAATTACAATGCAAGTATGTACAGAATCATAAAACCAACAGCACCTAGCCCATATGCCACACTTATTTGACGCTCCAAAGCCTGTAAGTTTTCCCTCCAATTTCTGAATCTCATTTACCTCTACAATTCCAGCCTTTTCACACGATATCAAATATTCTACTGAGGCAATAATAACATCCCCCAATCAATAGCGGCAGTCTGAGAGTACGTACCTATTTCCTAACCACTGAAAACTAATATTAATTTCCAAAATGTAAGCTAGAGTAGATACATTTTCTAATCCCACATTACAAACGATATGCAGGCTTCATGGGCATCCGCAGGCTTGTATTTGGACTTCCCTGAACCCGACTCTTATTTGCTCATGTTGGAGCGGGTGTCTACCAATTGGCATTTGCATACTACTCCCTGAGAGTACCTACGGATTTGGCTTTGAGGTATTCGTTTCTAATCTTTTTTATTTGCCATTCTTTAAAACAATAAGAAATAGTATAGGTCCAAAAAATCAAAATCACCATGAATGCTCAATGCATCCCTTCAAGATATCTCTCAACAATCGCAAGCATGCACTACACTAACGACTAGTCCCGATCCAACTCTTCAACCGCTCCCTGCGCTGGTTCATATCTCCCGTCGTGCCCAAGTCCAATGCCTTCAGGATACTATCTATGGTAGCAGCTACAGACACCCATCGTCAGTATTTTGTTTTTAAAATGTATCACGCTAAAGCCACACGAACCATCAAGATTATTGACGTCATTGAATGTCGCCGGGAAATTCGGGATGGCCTGGTTGCTGTTGGACCGTAAGGCGGTAATTGGTTGATTCCAGCTAGAATATGCCTTGCTATTCACGTGTCGGGCATACGCATTATGCTCCCTCCACCACGACAATTAGCGCTCTCCTCAGCCCTGTAGCATACGGAAAATACTTACGCTGCGGCGAAACGACTATTAGTCGTCGAACGGAATGATTTCTGCTCCTGCTCCAACGCCGCAACCCGACTCTCTAAAGCTTGCACAGATTCGCGAACAGCTTTAAGCTCTTTCACTAGCGCATCAACCCGCTGAGCAGATCCGCCCACTGTGTCCTCCATATCGCCGATCTGGTCGCCGAACTTCTTCAGCTCCTCCTTGAGTGCAAGCGCATCGTTCAAGCTGCGGAGCTGAATGAGTAGATCCACTGATGGAAGATTCTCTAGCCGCCCCATTTCATTGCATAGCGCGGCGAAATTGCGGGATATGATCAGCATCGAATCCGCGATGTTTCCAAGATTGGGGGCCGGCGTCGCCGTCGCAAATCCTAAGCCACTTACTACTCCAATAAGTACCATCTCGCTTCGTTCATGGAGTATCGTGCATACACATATTCGAGGGCTACTGGATGCTGGATAGACACTGATATCAAGTTGAAGAAAGGCAGTAAGAGGTTACTATGCCGGTTTGGGGGAAGTGTATCGATGAATTGTGGACTAGTAGAAGACTCGAAAGGATCGGGCACGAGAGAACAGACGGGGGTGTCTTTTGTATTTGCTTGGCTTCTTGGATTTTGTGTATACTATTCAATCACCACTAAACACCGGTAGCAATCGCCTAGTCGAGTGATTGTTTAAACTGATCGGCAGCTTAGCGAGCGATCCTTAGTGCCCGGAGATAGTAAGTACTAAGCTTCCACTGAACGAATAAACTGGTGCATTTGTCTTTGGAGTTCTTGGAGGTTTATCTCTAGGTGTGCGTCTCTAATACGTTAGGTTGACATCATTTCTGGGAGGAACGAGCCCCTTCATTGGCTGCGCTGCACAAACTGCACGTTTGCACCACACCACCGCCCATTATGAACTTTCTTGCACTACCACGCAATATAGCAACAACGGATGATACAATAGTGTTTGTGGATTTAAGTGCGGGTGCGTACGAGTTTGGGTTACTTTGAATTACGCTACTGATAAGGTGGTTGCATCCACAAACCATGTCCGTAGGAACCAGCGGGATTGAAACTATATTCCAACACTATTTATTTTGCGCTCCGCCCACACCAAATCGTAGTCCTAGCGGCGATCTTATCAAACCCCGCATGCACCAATGAGAGGCCGGGCGGCCGGCTTTTGACCGAGGCCGGGCCGCCGCTAGCGCAGGTTTTCAAAATCGAGGCCGCTAAAAAGCCGGGCGGCCGGCCGGGCCGCTTAGGAACACTGCTAGCAACTGCCAATCGGCACCAGGTCCCAATGTAGGCCACAGAAAAACAAAACTAACTAATCAATGTTGGAATGCTCGTTTAAACTATGGTGAAGGTTTACTACATACCTATGATAAAAGGAGGAACGCTGTTGGATTATGACCGCAACTTGGGTTTATTTTTCTCTAACGTAATTCCGCACGTACACAAAGTAGGTAAAGCCGCTCGGCCCTTAGACGACGAAGGAGGTTGCGCAAGTTACTGACAGGATTCACAGTCCGCAGCAAGCCATGCGTTGTCTTCCAGGGTGATTACTGAGACCAATTGACGAAAGTCGTTCTCCAGGGTAGCTGGCGTGTCTCCATTTTTCTTGAACTCAGCATAGCAAGTCAAGGCTTCGATGATGTCATCATAGCCATCTTCATCCCATGTTAATTAAAGTCAACCTGCAAAATCAGACAACACTTACTTCGGAGAGAGTTGACCCTGAGCGGAGAGAGGCCATACAGCACTCGGTAGGTACCATCAAGGCTGCGCTTTAACTGCAAATACAAGTCGGCATCACTAAGAGGATCCGGATCGTGAGCTTCACGATTGCCAGCACTGATGGCGTCCGAGTCCTTGAAGGTCACATCAAACTCCTCAGGTAGGTGGTCTCCAGGCTTCCCAACGGTCCGGGGCGACTGGTGTCTTTCGGGGCCCTGAATAACGGTCCCGCCCGGGGCATGCATTTCGGAGGCCTGGTCCGTCCTGGTACGGAATCTGAATACCTAAGGCCCGATATAGATGACTCTAGTTTTAGGATACGGTTTTAGGATACGAAGATAGGGTCTATACGAACTCCAAATCCTGGATGCGTCTGAATGCTGTGGCTGGGTGCCTGAAGATGCAAGGGTCCACATGCAGACGGAAGCAGAGGAGCTACAGTTGTGAATGGAGGAGGCTAGGTAGGGAGCAGAGGGTCTTGTTTGTTTGTATGTTATCATGTTTGTATTATAGTATCGCCGTGCGCAGTGCGCAGAGCTAGACTGCTGGGCACTACAGTCTTTTCGTCCGTGGCTCTGCTGCCCTAGTCCTAAACAGTCCTTAGTTTGCTTGCCCCGAAAATTGTTGTCTGGTCCGGAGCATACTTTTGCCCGGACGGGACGGACTATTGGGAAGCCTGGTGGTCTCTCTTGAAAATGCTAAGGAAGCGCATTCGACTCATATCACGGCCTGAGGACTCCGCTTCCAGGAGACGGACTCGATCCTTACGCTGTGACATCTTTTTTGAGCTGCGCTATGGCGTCCTTCATAGACGTTCGTTCTTCGTTGCATCTCTCTATGTCGGAAGTAGTTTCCTCGAGAAAGTCCAATCCCTCCGGATTCCCAACCGTGACGTTATCGTCGTCTCCAATCTGATCCACCTTCAAATCTTCTGCTCCCGAGTTCAGGTAGGCCTGTACATGTTGAGTCATTTCGTCCGGTGTAGAGGCGTTGGTGTTGAAAATCTTGCGGAAGAAGATCATGCTGACTGACATGTCTCCATCGTCGTCAGGCTTTGGCTCGGGTTCCGGTTGGACGTCGACCTTCGATCTCGTTTTGCCTCGTGTCGACATACGAATGCGAGAGGAGGATGGCTGACCAAGCTGCTTTGATGCCATGTTTCACCGAAGGCTGCTGCTTTGAATTGTGCGAAGAGCGACCGGTAGGTTATTAGAAGGGATAGAGAGAATCTGTATTGCGTCGACAGGACGCAACAGACGAAGAGGATTGGTGATTGGGGATTGTGTATTATTTAGAGTGGGACGGAAGATGGAGACTGATTCACCGACGGAATCCGCCACTAACGAAAGCTACACGGAAACCGGCTAATACACATTACCCTGCCAACTGGTGTAACCCCAACCCCTGCCAGAAAAAATCAAAACTATAGTGTGAAAAGTTATCAACATTCATTTTTGTTTTCATCATACTGTATTCACTCTACATAGAGAATGACAGCCCATTAATCACCTCGACCTCCCGGCTGCCGGGCTAGATAGCGGAGCTCCACTCCTTCTACCCATTGTCCCCTTCTGACCAACAAAAGCATTGAAAATGGGTCAATAAAATTTGATGGAGCTGGGGAGACATTATGGAGAGCCAGCTGGCTCTGTCTCATCCATCTATTGCCCATGGGCTCTCACTTGCAATGTTTGGATAGGAATATCCCAAGGTATGTGACTTCCAGGAACTCGATCACTACTTTATTGCAATGATGTATTGAGAGCAACCAGAAGAGTAAAATGTTTTGACATCTATTCACTTGCCATCCTCTTGTCTTTCCCACCTTGTTCCTGAGAGTCATCTACTGGTCTTTCAATTGACTGCAGTGGCAGAATGGATGTCCTCACATCTGGACTGCTAACCTGACTGCACTACCATCTGACTGGCGTTTGATGACTTTGCTATATCTGAACACCATTAAATATATAGCAAGTCGTATGACTTCTGACATCAGTCAGTCAAATCTGTGGGGAAGCGACTTCAAGCCACCAATTGGAAGGTCTCTCAAGCTGGCACCTTTGACTTTCGATCTAAAGTGGCTGTGATTGATAAATCGAATAGTCTGCCATTCTGTCTTTGCCAAACTGCTGCATTTGGTAATACATCTGATTGGGTTTACTGTCGAGGTGTGTACATGTTCCCTCACTGTATCTGTCTTGCCACACGCTTCCATATGATTCATGTGTCAATCATATTGCTTATTTATTGAGATAGCAGTGTGGGACCAGGGTCAATTGTGATTATCAGAAATGTTTTGCCCTACTAAAGCCACACCACACCTGTCTAGCCTACTTTGAAAAGCACTTTCGGCTTGCACTGACTGAATGGAACACCCTATATATATTATTCACACAACTGAAAATGATATATTTTAAACTTTATACTACTCAATAGCACTTAGTACAGTCTATAGTAATTCATTCAGTGGCTAGTGTTAGCAATAAATCCTAGTAACATGCCAGTGGTATGGGTATGGTCTGCAAAAACAGTTCGGTTCCATTGATGGCCAGTTCAACCACCTAACCGAATGCTTCTTTGGAAGCCACACCCCAACTTCCTGAACCAATCAACCTGCATGTCTCACTGGGTTTGGCCAGCCACACTGACGCCAATCTCCAGTTGTGCATTTTGGAAGGTTCTATTTATGCCAATATATACTCCCCATCACTACCTCTGGCTCTGTTACCTCTGTATCTATGTACGTCCCCATTGCCCAGTCTATTTCCATCATTCTAGTATCCCTATACACATGCAATCGCTCAGTCGTTTGCCAAGGTGACAGGCAGTGGTGGTGAGAAACTGATCTTTCGGCCACACCGCCAACCACTGGGAGGCGTGAGGCAGGTGGTGTGTAGTATGAGGTGTGTAGCAGAGGGCATCTAGCATGAGGTGTGTGGCAGATTACGGAAGGCGAATGGTGGCTGAAATTGTGACATTGGTTGGTATCATTCTTTGAACAATAGTTTCAGTGTGACCACCCTGATAGAATCTCACAATTACTCATGCTCATGTGGTTGACAATTGAAGCATTCGATTCTGCAGGAATAGTGGACAATTTTAACTTGGGGAGAGCAGATCTCCAAATTGGATATTCCAGTGCAATCTGGTACCTGCTTTCCATCTATTGTAGGCATATCTTTCTCAGGCTGATTGAGATGATGGCAATGTCAATGTCAATGGCAATGGTGATGGTGATGGTGATGGTAAGGGCAATGGCAATGGCAATGGCAATGACAATGGCAATGGCAATGGCAATTGCAACGGTGTTGGTGATAGTGATTATTGTACCAGAAGTACTTAGACAAGTAGGTTAGCTACATCAACGTCAGCCTCAAACCTTTCACATACCTAGAGCCTTCTATTAGCCAAAGATTCCACAAACTCAGAATATCCATCGGCCAAAAGATTCCCATGGAAAACTCTACTCCTCGTGATGCGAGGCTCCATCCGGCAGGCTCCCACAGGGAGTTGCAAAGATGATTTCAAGCAGGCTCTCAAACAGTGTCCCTGTAATCATGTACAGCTTTGGTATACCAGCGAAGACTGCAGGCAGTAATGACTGGAATAGACCCATTTCCGGCTGCCAGCCATATATCGTTCCATGGGCCCATGTATTCATCGTTATCAATCCACAATAGGTGACTGTAGGCTGTGCATCGTGAAGGGGTTGACAGGAAGCTTGCTATGAGCTGCAAATGTGCGCATATGCCCATACAACAGTCTATATTTGATTTGCACTTTTGGCAATAATGGTTTACCGTCGTATCTATCGCTACCAACTTCACACCATTACTGTCCTTTTAGATTTCAAGCGATGCTCGCCCTCATACTGTTCATACCTAAGATGCACCTTTGTCTGTCTCTCTTATACCTACAATCAACAGAATCGTTCACCTCAACAAATGCCACCCAAAGGTGATGACTCGCCCAGTGCATCAGCACAATGTAATTCGATCTGCAAGCCAAACGCAAACCTCCCAGACACTGCAGTAGCCCTTCTCAGTGCATCTAAGTACTTCCAGATACACCCAGCCCCCCGTGGAGCTTTGCAAAGTACTCTCAGACTCTGCAAGAGTATGCTCATGTGCTCCTGAAGGCACCTGTAGTAATCAAGGTGCATACAGGATGGTACCAGATTGACAATTATAATAGTTGAGATTTTGGAGAGACTGAAACCTCTGCACTGGACTACGGGAGCCTTTGGAAGCAGCTGAGACCCCTGCACAAGCTCTGCGAGAGTAACACGGGAGGAATCGACTCCAAGATACACTCAACTAGAAGTATACCTTCTAGGTATCTCCTTATCTTGTCTGGCTATCGGACTGATATGGGACTTATACAAGGACAAATAGATGGTTCACTTCGAAGCTTCGCTCAGGCGCAGAAAGTAATCAGAGTAGAATAAATGTAGAATAGCTTTCCAATCCGAATATATTGTTAAGCCTTGTTCTCCGTCGTGAGAAGGTTACACTCTATACCAGAGGAGAATCGAGAGGTCTTTATACATCTTTCCTCTGCACTCTAACTGCTAATTCTAACTACGCTTGTTTCTAGACAATTTACTACCATCCTTTCGTTCCCCAATCCCCTTGCTCTGATAACCAGTTGGCCTGGACTTCCTCTCAACAAATGGTATCCTTCCAATCCTCCAGTTGCTTCGGACCAACAGTATCATTCTGATATATATCTCCAGACTAATTGGTATCCATCGGACTGTTGTCTTCCGGACCATTATCCCCATTTTACCATTCAATAGCCTTCCCTCGGATCGTGCTCTCATATCCCTATCTGTCGGGTCACAACTAATGCCAATCGAAGGTTGCTTCGTGGATAAGAAACAATGGTTGGTGTCATTCTTTATCTTTAACCATAGAGATTATAGCGATGGGTGTTTGTATTGTATTAACACACCACTATTGATATAACAATATTCGAGGGTGGGTAGTGATGCTGTAGTTGAGTGACAAGTGCCTAATGGTTATTGGTGTGGCAGTAGTGTTTGCTTATTACTGATGAACCTTGTTGAATTGCCACCTGACATTATCGTTGAGTGATATCTCATGACCCCTGAACCGTGACAACTTCAAAGGTGTAACACTACCTCCCTCTCCTATTGGGTCGTCGTCGATCCTATCTTCCTTCTTCTGATGTTTGGTAAACCTGCAGCTTACTGCCCAAACCCTTCCTTAATCCATCAGTCTATTGCTTGCCATTAAAACCTTCTGGTACTACTATATCTCCCAGGAGGAAAGGTACAAGCTCAACTTATAACCTTTTATCCTTAGCAGCCTGTGGATTCCGGAGGTGGAATTCCTTCAGTAGCTTCTTATCATCGAAGTGATCATACGGTTCTTCTGTCCAATCTGTTTCTTCTGGATACCCTTTCCATTTTACCAGATACATCAGCAAAAAACATTTCTGTCTGGGCGGAATGGCTCCGTCAAAGTGGACGAGCTCCGTCAGAGCAGTCAGAGATGCCTTGGTGGCGGATTAGTCTGCGCCCGGAGTCAATACAAAGCATCGAGTTGCAAATCGCCCTCCGATCACTGTTTCGCTGCTTCCTCTCGCTCTGCTGGTTTCGTATTTTACACAAAAACTCTGGCGTTGTGGCCAACTGTCACCATACATCGGAAGAGGTTCATTGTGTACAAGCTTGCATCGGGATTGCAATGCATAAGGATCCACGCAATTGAACGGATTCACGAAATCCCGCAAAGAGTGAGTGAGACCAAACATTGGGAAACATAGAGTGTGTATTTTCGTTGTATGACAAGATGAGATGAAAATGAGATGCTGTCTATCTATCTACCCCGGGGTCTCCCGAATATATACTCCGCGTCGCTCATGCCACCTCCGTTACGTCTGGATCTCCGTACACCCACCATCGCTCCTTAATGAAATACTTGAGGGCTGTGATCGAGCTGGTTTGGAGATGCACTTGGAGACCAAGATCGAGTAAACTGAGAGCTGCACTTGGAGGCCGTGATCATACGAGTTTGTAGATGCACTTGGAGGCCGAGATGGGGTAAACTGAGAGCTGCGCTTGGAGGCCGTGATTGAGCGAGTTTGGAGATTCACTTGGAGGCCGTAATCGAGTGAACTGAGAGCTGCACTTGGAGGCCGTGATTGAGGGAGTTTGGAGATGCACTTGGAGGCCGAGACCGAGTGAACTGAGAGCTGTAGTTAGAGGCCGTGATCGATAGAGGTTGGAGATGCACTGGGAGGCCATGATCGAGCGAGTTTGGAGATGCACTGGGAGATCGTGATCGAGCGAGTTTGGAGATTCACTTTGAGGCCGAGATCGAGTGAACTCAGAGATGCACAGTCAGGCTATGATCCAGTGAGATTGGAGGAGTACTTGGAGGCGGTTGATTTGGAAGGAGACGCGACGGCAGCTGGAATGTCGATCTTGGGATGATGCTGTACTTGGTGTATGCTGTACTCGGTGTTAACTCATGATTATGGCATGGAGAGATAGAGAGGGATGACTTAACTTCGTGTTCTTAGGTGATGGTAGTGTTGAGCACAAGAAAGAGAGATATCAGAGGAGATCTGGGAAATCATCATGAGAAACTAGGACTTGACAAAATTTCGGGTGCCAGTCAATTGACCATCCCCGATATGGCAGGTATGATTCCCGATCCGGTGGTTAATATTACCAATACGGGGTCTTCTAAACCCAATCTGGCAAGTCGTACTCCTGATTCCTCATAGCCACTCGTATTCTCCATATCGTTCTCATCTTCATCCCCCATCTTCCTCTTTCTTGTCCACAACTCTACCATCATCACAAGAACCGAAAGTTAAGTCGTCCCTGTCTATCTCTCCATGCCATAATCATGAGTTAACACCGAGTACAGCATACACCTAAGATTGTCTGTCGTCCCTTCATTCTCACCATTTCGAATTGACACCTGAAGTAGCTTCAGCTTCTGGCGTACCTCCCTCCAAATCGACCACCTCCAAGTACTCCTCCAATCTTGCTCGATCATAGCCTGCAAGTGCATCTCCAAACTCGCTCGGTCACAGCCTGAGAGTGCATCTTTGAGTTCACTCGATCTCAGCCTCCAAGTGCATCTCCAAACTCGCTTGATCTTGGCCTCTGAGTGCAGCTCTCAGTTCACTTGATCTCGGCCTCCAAGTGCATCTCCAAACTCCCTTGATCACGGCCTCTAAGTTCAGCTCTCAGTCTACTCCATCTCGGCCTCCAAGTGCATCTCCAAACTCCCTCGATCATGGCTTCCAAGTGAAGCTCTCAGTTCACTCGATCTCGGCCTCCAAGTGCATCTCTAAACTCCGTCAATCACGGCCTCCAAGTACATCTCCAAACTCGACCGATTACGGCCTCGAAGTGCAGCTCTCAGTTCACTCGATCTCGGCCTCCAATTCCATCTCCAAACTCGCTCGATCACCGCCTCAAAGTGCATCTCTGAGTTCACTCGACCTAGGCCTCCAATTGCATCTCCAAACTCGCTTGATCATGGCCTCGGAGTGTATCTTTGAGTTGTAGATTGATAGCTATATAGATAAATAGATACATAGATGAGAATAAAACCTGAATACATGAGTTTTAAAAATTGTTGCACAATTAGTATTAGCTATGAGTTCCAGGCGCACCAGCAGCGTTCCCAAAGAAGATGTTGTTTTGCCCATAATGCTCTACTGTGATTCAAGGTGCTCCCAGATACTCGCAGGTTTGTTGCTGGCGTTCCCAGGTGCTCTGTAATGAAACGCGACCCGTCGCCTGGGTGACGGGCAGCGTATAATTCTCCGTCAGAGGGTACGAGGTTCTGTCAGAGCCGTCAGAGCCAGCCGGAACACCCGGGTGTTTCAGACGGAAACCAAGGTTGTTGCTGATGTATAAGACCTTCTTCTGTTCCTTATTGAATTGACTGCCCATGATATCCTCTACCTCGTATCCTGTCTGGTATTCATATCCTTCCACATCCTATCCCAATTCATGCTTATCTGTGACCATTGCATCCAGGTCTGGGGGATTTCGAATTGGATTACTGGCGATGGCGAAAGGTTCGATTAATGATACATGGAAAGCATTATGTATTCGCCATCGTGAAGGCAAATCTAGCTTCAGTGCTGTAGATGACAAAACTTTCATGAACCTGAATGGACCGTGAAGTTTAGGATCTAGCTTCCTTTCTGGTCTTCTGGTTTTGAGTTTCTTTCCATTAAGCATGAACAAATCGCCCGGCTGGTATACTGGTGCAGGTTTAGCTTTCTTATCATGGTACTACCACATTGTTTCGCTGCCTTTCTCAAGTCCCTGGTGACAGAGTTGATGAACACTTGTCATCCACTGAATATTGTTCTGAGAAGTTGAATTTTGCGAGGGTTCTGCAGTTGGCCAGTTTGTTCGAGGTTGATAGCCATAATTCGCAAAGAATGGTGTCATTTTGACTGTGGAATGGAGAGAGTTGTTGTAGGCATATTTTGCCATTGGCAACATTTCTTCCCAATTATCTTGTTCGTAATTGCAGTAATTCCGAAGATAACATTCCAACATCTGGTTTGCTCTTTCTATTTGTCCATCGGTTTGGAGATGAAAGGGTGATGACATTTTGGACTGAATTCCTAAAGTATCAACAATGCCTTTCCAAATCGTCGATGTAAACCTTGTATCTCTGTCTGAGGTAATTGTTGATGGTATCCCATGATGTTTACATATTTCCTTTAGGAATATGCGGACCAAGTCTGGTGCCATCTTTTGTCCATCCCTGAGTGGGATAAAGTGTGATATCTTCGTAAAGCGGTCAACTACTACCCATATGGATGAACACTCATTCGATACTGGTAGGTCCACAATACAGTTCATAGATATTTTGTCCCATGGTCTATACGCTAGTTCCAAAGGTTGCAATAGCCCATAACAAATGTGACACGCTGCCTTGTTATTTTGACAATCAGGACATGACCGAACATAATCTTCAATCCATTGATCCATCTGAGGCCAAAAGAAGTTTCTTCGCACAAGTTCAATCGTCTTTTCCTCGCCCATGTGACCAGCCACTTCAGAGTGATGTTCCTCCTGTAAAATCGTCTTCCTGAGATCCACACTATCGGGAACCCATAGCCCGCCTTTATACCAAAGGACTTCATCCTCCAATATAACATCTGCGTCTGGCTATCCTTCCAATACCTTATCATATGCCTTAAGCCAGTCCTCGTCATCTTGGCCAGATATTATTACATCCTGATACATGTGCGGATCAAATTTGACCATGGGTATGGCTTTCAATATATGGGATGAAAGGATAAGAGGTTCCGCTTGAGACTGGAGAGACGAGACCATTATCGGTGAGCCTTTGACTGTAGCTGCTGATGTCCAAACATAATCTCCCTCTACTGATGTAAGTTGGTCAGGTTTGAGGACTTGGTGGATAGGTTGATTTTCGTTTTCCTCAACGCTACCTCCCCCCTTTTTTGGGCGATCCTCCGAACGCCTCGAAAATGTATCAGGTTTTCCATTTGCACTCCCTGGAGGATAGAATAGTTTGAAATCATAGTCTGCTAGCTCCTGTGCCCATCTTGCTTGTCTTCTGTTCAAGATTTTTGTAGTAGTAAAATATTCGAGATTTTTATGATCTGTATACATCTGAATTTGATGGTGAGCTCCTTCGAGGTATCGTCTCCACTCTTTTAATGCAGCTACTATAGCAACCAGTTCTTTATCGTGGATATCATAGTTAATTTCTGCTTTATCCATTTTTCTGGAATGAAATGCAATAGGGTGTAGTCGTTCATCGATAACTTGAGAGAGAACTGCACCAATAGCGAAATCACTTGCATCAGTTTCCACCACGATCTGACATATTGGTTTGAAGTGCTTTAAGATTGGAGCCCTGGTGACTTGGTCCTTAAAGTTCTGAAATGCCTTAGCACAATCATGGGACCATTCATATGGGATGCCATTTCTAAGGAGGTCCGTAATGGGCTTCATCTTTCTTGCAAATCCTTCGAAGAATTGTCGATAGAAGTTGGCGAATCGTAGGAACATTTGTATGTCTTATTTGCATTCGAGTTGGGGCCATTTCAGGATAATCCCAATCTTATCCAATGCCATCTCAATTCCATCTGAGGATAAGTGATATGTCCAAGAAATTCGACTCTTGAGGTATGCCAGACACACTTGTCTGATGCAATAGCGAGATTGTTTTCCTTTAATCGTTGAAGCACCTCCAAAAGTATCTGGGTATGTTCTTCTTCAGTATCTGAATAAATCAGGAAGTCATCCATATAGATGAGCAGTCCTCTATTGAGCATATCCCTGAATATTGGTTCCATTGCATCTTGGAATGTAGCTGGGGCATTTGCAAGTCCAAATGGGATGACAGTATATTCATAAAGGCCATATCTCGTACGAAAGGCTGTTTCCACTCATTACCCTTTTTAACTCGCACGAGGTTAAATCCAGCCTTGAGGTTGATTTTGGTAAAAATCTTAGCACCCTGCACCCTATCTCGAAGTTCAGTCATCATAGGCTGGGGTCTCCTGTTCATGAAAGTGATTCTATTGAGTCCTGGATAGTCCACGCACAATCATAAGCCCCTGCCATGTGGCTTCGGAACAAAGAGAATAGGTGCTCCTGCTGGCAACTTGCATGGGCGGATTTTACCCTGGTCGAGCATTTCCTTAATGTATTCCTTGAGTACTGACAACTCCTTCTCTGAGAGAGCGTAAATGGGTCCCCAAGGGGGCTCCTTTCCCACTTGGATGTCATTGGCATGATCAAATGATCGATGGCGTGGCAAAACATTTGAGATTTCTCCATTATATAGAGACTTGTAATCTCGATACTGCCATGGGATCCTATCAATCCAATCAATCTCCATTTCGTCTTTGTCATTCATTTCAAGGTTTCCAATGATTCTGATCCATCGTGGATTATTCCCAAGATCCAGTATGGTATCATCAATTTCGATAGTGAAAGAATTACAATTATGCCTGGTGCACGTCTTCTTGCATCCTTCACTTTCGAAATTGATCTTTCCTCCTTCTGCAAATTCCCTGGCTTTATGTTTAACAATCCACCAATATGGGAGCATTGAATCGCAGGAATCCTCCATAGGACCAATTTCAAAGGTTTCTTTGAAGTAATGGTCTCCATGTTGACAGGTAATTGGGAAGGTATAACACCAACCGCAATCCTCCACTGTATCTCCTGCAAAGTTCTGAATTTCCTTCTGTTCCTTGCGGGTAACAAATCGGACATTATGCTCATCAATCCATTTCTCTCAGGCGATGGGAGTAGTACATCCAGAATCGAGCAACAATCTTGCTGGAATATTTTTCTTGCCTCAAAATGAGATTATCATTGTGATCTTAGGCCTTTTGCCTGACTTGGGTTCGGGTGGAGCTTGTGTTGGTTTTTTGTGATTGCTTGCATCGCTGGAAGGCGAGGCTTTTCGTTTGCGTGAGGTACTTATGGTGAACTACCTTTTGACACAGCTCTGGCCACAACAGGTCGTGAGTAAGTGACTAGTTGGAGTTTGTAAGGTATGAATGTGAATATATAGTCACTTTGTTTTGGAACTGAATGCTATGCGACCAGCACGTTTCGAGTACTAAACTCATCCTTAGGTATCCTTTTTATTCAATCTCAACTAAGCAAACTAACTGAGAAAAACACTATTGTTTTCATCCCCTAATTCCATATAGACCAGTACCACTGCGTCTACCTGAAAGGACTGTACCACAGTATCGTTTTAATCCATGATCATCTCATCATTCGAGTCTACCTCATAGACCTGCCTAGATGCAGAGACCTGAACCTTGGGCTTATCCCCTCCTTCTCCTGCCGCGGACGAGACATTCTTTGGATGGTCATCTTTGGGTTTTGGCCTTTTGCCATTGGAGGATGAAAACACAATTGACTTTCGGCAGAACTTCCAAGCGTGGTTGTCCATGCCACAGCGAGCGCATTCGCCCTTTTCGAATCGTTTCTCTACCAAAGAAGGGGCAATTCCCTCCAGGGCTTTCTTCTTGTCGGTGTGGATGGGAGTCTGACCGGTAGCCTTATCATCTTTTTTGGGTTTCTTGGAGCCAGAAATACCTCCTAATCCACGATCCTTGGGTTTGTCTTCTCTCTGATCCCCTTCTTCCTCACACTTTCTCTTCTTGTCTTTTTCTTAAGACCTGAAGAGCTATCCTTCTAAGAATGCTTCTTTTGCAGCATCAGGAATTCTTCCATTGCTAGCCCAACTCTTCGAATACTCTCCACATAGTCTATATCGTTTCGAGGTTCTTGTTTGGTTGTTGACAGGTGATACTGGAGATGCTCTGAAAGTCCATCCCTAAGTAGGGTCCTCCAAGGGGTGCCTACTAGGCAGACCTTGTAATTGAGCGTTTCCATATCTGTTAGGTAGCTCTCAAAGTCTCCCTTATATTTCAGTTCCCTCATCTTGCCTAGGGCTTTCCTTTCCTCTTGTCGGTTGAGGAATCTTTCTACCATTGCACTGACGAAAGGGTTCCATTCATCCACCTTGATGTATTTCTTCATATACTCAGCTCTAGCATTATATCATGTTCCAGCCTTTCCATCCATCACACCTCCGATCAAGATGATTTTATTGATATCATCTTCGAAATCTGTGCGGTACCACTTTGTATAGTTCTCAACTGAGTGGAACCATTTTTGATATTGGAGGGTGTCATCTGATAGATCTCCCTTGAATTCTTTGGGGAGAATCATTTGGCTCTTCATTCTTTCATATTTTCGGCCAGGGCTTTGTCCTCGTACGGAACCACTGTATCTTGTAGAACCTCTTGGTGGTAGCGGTGGTAATCCTCCTAGGCCACGCCTTCTGGGATTGCTGCCGTCTGATGAACTTGAGCTATCATGTGGGTCGTTGCCAGTGGGGAATGGGGGAAGCTGTGGCTCATCTGAGTTACCAACCCAATTATTATTTCCTCTTCCGCCCCCTCCCCCTCCTCCTCTACCTCCTGAGGGGCCTTCACCCCGACTTCCAGCTTTACTGGATGGTGGTGTAGAGGGTGGCAAAGAAACATCGTCAGCATTTCTGTCCTTGAAGATTTCCCATTTTCCACTTCTTCAGCTGTAAACCCACTTTATACCACTTGATGTTTCCATAAAGGCTTCATACTTCAGTTGATTTGGGTTCCCCTCTGGGTCCTTTGGTTTATCGCCATCAGCAACTGATTTTGCTAAAGATCTGATGAAGTGTTGGGTTTCCCTTGGAACTTCTTTGAGTCTCTCCTCAAGTTGTTTCTGAAATTCTGCAAAGGCCCGCTACCATTGTTTCTTATTGGCCTTCATTTCTCTCTTGGTTGAAACCAACTCTATTCATTGCTTTCTCAAATCGTCCTCTGCCTTCTTCTTATTGTCCTCCATCTCCATTCGCTGTGTATTCTGTACTCTTGCCATTGCTGTTTCAGCGTTCGTTTTATTTTCTTCCATTTGCCCCTTCTGAGCTTCCATCTGCCTTGCCAACATATTCTCAGCATCCTGTCTTTCCCTGAGCACAGTGGCTATGCTAGCCCACGCATTATTATTGCTCAGAATTTAGGCATTAAATGCGTCTCTCAGGTTTTCGTAATCTTGGGATGCCTTGGCTTCAATTACTGCCATTCCTTCCCTGACATTGGATGCACAGACCTGGGACTTAAGAATGATCTCTTCATATTGAGCGTACACATTGTGGCACAAGGTTTCAACTCCCTTGGTCATTTGATCATAAAAGGTATTCTGCTTGCTGACCATTGACATATAGGCATCCACCAACAAAGGCATTTCTTGTTGTACATTGATGGATTTCGATATGGATTCTGAAACAAGAGCTTCCATTCCATCCAGGTCTGCCGTTAATCAATTGAACAGTTCAACTGCCCATATGGGGATGTTTTCGTTGGTAATAGGCTGACGGTGTTGTTCCACTGCTTTTTTAGTAGTATCTGTGGGGATCAAAACATTACTCCTCCACTCCACCGTTAATCGTTGAGCGTCTGATGATGACATGGTCTATTATTTAAGAACTATGCAGTGTTTGGTTTTTCCTCCTGCCTGGTAGTAATGACCAACGTAATCTTCTGCTTTTTTTCCGAAGATATCAAACTGTATGGGTTCGTAATCAGAGCAGTCTGTATCTTCACAGGAATTCTCGAGGATGTCTTCAATGTACTCCTCCTCAGTTAGAGAATCGCAGGGATCAGAGATCCCTAACTCAGGGCAATCAAAGAAGGTTTCGGTAGGTGTGGTGGTTGAGTAGCCTTGGATAGCGCGGACAATATATGGGTATAGTAAAATATGGAGAATGATAAAGAGGAATTCGAATATCATGAGGTAGTGTTTCTGATAGAGATTTGATATAACAATATAGTGTAATGCGGGAGGAATCAACTCCAAGATACACTCAACTAGAGGTATCCCTTCTAAGTATCTCCTTATCTTGTCTCGCTATCGGACTCGATATGGGACTTTTACAAGGACGAATAGATGGTTCACTTCAAAGCTTCACTCAGGCGCAGAAAATAATTAGAGTAGAATAGATGTAGAATTGCTTTCCAACCCGAATATATTGTAAAGGCTTGTTCTCTGTCGTGAAAAGGTTACCCTCTATACCAGCGGAGAATCGAGAGGTCTTTATACCTCTTTCCTCTGCGCTCTATCTGCTAATTCTAACTACACTATTCTCTAGACAATTTACTACCATCCCTTCGTTCCCCAATCCCCTTGCTCTGATAACCAGTCGGCCTGAACATCCTCTGAGCAATTGGTATTCTTCCAATCCTCCAGTAGCTTCGGACCAACAGGATCCTTCTGATATAAATCTCCAGACTGATTGGTATCCATCGGACTGTTGTCTTCCGGACCATTATTCTCATTTTACCATTCAATAGCCTTCCCTCATATCGTGCTCTCATATCCCTATTCATCTGGTCGCAACTAATGCCAATCGAAGGTTGCTTCGTGGATAAGAAACAATGGCTGGCGTGATTCATTATCTTTGACCATAGAGAATATAGCGATGGGTGTTTGTATTGTATTAACACACCACTATTGATATGACAACATTCGAGGGTGGGTAGTGATGATGTAGTTGAGTGACATGTGCCTAATGGTTATTGGTGTGGCGATAGTGTTTGCTTATTACAGATGAACCTTATTGCATTGCCACCTGACATCATCGTCGAGTGATATCTCATAACCCCGGCACCGTGACAACTTCAAAGGTGTAACAGCGGGAGACTTGGTGCCATATGCTCACACAACTGTGGTTCTTAGAGTTCTATAACAACAAGGTATTTCATCGATCATATTGGTCTTTGTTAGAGTCACAAGATTTGCTATGTCATAATGTGGCATGTATTATCTAAGTCTCTCGATATATATACTGACAGGGATACAGGGATAACGGAAATCTACTGAGTGACAGGCAGTATACAGTTGATAGACTCTGGGGTAGAGAGACAATATCTCACTCTCTTCCTATATTCATTAAGCTAGAACCGCTCTTTCCTATGAATTCCTTGGGCCATGATGTGACATGCTGCGGAGTGTGTATGATGGGCAGTCTGCCTGCTAGTTCCACCATTTCAGCACACCGTGATCGAGTGAACTTAGAGATGCACTCCAATGCCACGATCGAGTGATTTTGGAGGCCCTAATTGAGCAGGTTGGGAGATACACTTGCACGCTGTGATCGAGCAAGTTTAGAGATGCACTTGGAGGCCGTGATTGTGCGAACTTCAAGGAGGTAGTCATGTGAGTTGAGAGAGACACTTGGAAGGTGTGATCGAGTGAGTTTGGAGATGCACTATGGAGGCCGTGATCGAGCGAATGTGGAGATGCACTTGGAGGCTGTGATCGAGCCATTGTGGAGATGGACTTGGCAGCCGTGATGGTGCGAACCTGGAGGCCATAATTGTACCAGTTGAGAGATACAGTTTGATGCTGGGATTGAGCGATTTTGGAGATGCACTTGGAGGTCGTGATGGAGCGAGTTTGGAGGTCGTAATTGAGCCAGTTTGGAGATACACTTTGAGGCTGTGATTGTGCGAGTTTGGTGCTCCACTTGTAGGCGGTAATCATGTGAACTTGAAGGCCATAATCATACCACATTGGTCATGCACTTGGGGGCTGTGATCGAGCAGGTTTCGAGATGCACTTTGGAGGCCATGTTCAAGCCACATTGATGGAGTACTTTGAGGCGATAGTTCGGGAGAAAGGCACAATGAGAGCTGACACTCTCTTCCTTTATCAACTCGTAATTGGGGGAATGTAGAGATTTGAGTACAATATGGTCTGCCACGAGATGAGAGACTGGCTGAGAGTGGGAGCCAGTCCATTTTGGGATGATGCAGTTCGCGGTGTATGTTGTACTCAGTGTATGCTGTACTCGGTGTTAACTCTGGATCATGGCATGGAGAGATAGAGAGGAATAACTTAACCTCGTGTTCTTAGGTGATGGTAGAGTTGAGTATAAGAAAAAGAGAGATGAGAGTGTCCATCTTGAGAAACTGGGACTTCAGAGAATTCCCTGTACGAGTCAATTTCCCATCCCCGATATGGCAGTTATAAGTCCCAATCTGCCGTGTAATAACACCGATACTGGGTCTTCTCAACCCAATCAGGCAATTCATACCCATGATTTCTCATATCCGTGCATAACCTGCACATCGTTCTCAACATCAGCTCCTATTTCTCTGTTTCTCATCCTCAACTCAACCATTATTGGAGAACATATAGTTAAGTCATCCCTCTGTATCTCTCCATGCCATGATCATGAGTTGAGACTAAGTACAGGATACACCAAGTACAGCATGTACCGAGTACAGCATACACTGAGTACAGTATTCTCCTAAGATTGGTTGTCTTACCTTCATTCTGATAATTATGTGTTGACCTCTGAATATATCTTCAGCTTCCCGTGTGCCTCCCTACATGATCAACTGCCATCAGCCAGCTCTCCATGACAGCTCAAAGGTAAAGTCACATTGTCACATTCCAACTGTTGGAGTTAACTAACTGATGAGTCTTAGCACCTGGCACGCTGTCCATCGACATCCACCAAGTAGTCATCCATACTCGCTTATTTAGAGCCTACAAGTTCACACAATCATGGGCTCCAAGTGTATTGCCAAACTCGCTCAATGATGGCTTCTAAACTCGCTCAATCACGAACTCCAAGCGGCCTCCAAGAGTGTCTTCAAACTCGCTAAATCATGGCCTCCAAAGTGCATGTTCAAACTCGTACGATTCCGGCCTCCAAGTGCATTTTCAAACACAATCGTTCACGATCTTGGAGTGCCTCTGTAAGTTCACTCGATCACAGCCTCTAAGTGTAGCTGCAATTTCGCTTGATTAACCTCAGGAAGTTTATCTTGACACTCCCTTGATCACGGCCTGGGAGTGTGTCTTTGAGTTCACTCGTTCGTCAATTTCAGGCACACCTCGAATTGCTCTCATCCACTGCCTGCTCCCGGTCTAGGTATATCATGTATAGATGGGTAGCTATATAGATACATGGATACATTGATACATAGATACATAGATGAGCATGCAATCTGAATACATGAGTTTTAACAATCGTTGCACGATAAGTAGTAGCTAGGATTTCCAGGCGCACCTGCAGCATTCCCAAAGATGTTTTTCCCAGACCGCTCCACTGTGATTGGAGGTGCTCCCAGACTTGTTGTCGGTGATCCCAGACTTGTCTCCGGTGCTCCTAGACTTGTTAGTGGCGCTTCCAGATGCTCTCCAGTGCACCCAAAGTTCTCTCCGGCACTCTAAGGTGTTCCCAAACTTATCACAAATACTCCCATTGTACCCCTGTACCAGACAGCAGAGATCCCAGTGACTCTGAAGGCTGGCTGGAATGCCCTCCTATGGTCTGATACTCTCCTGAAATTGACGCATCTATGTTTACTCTCCACATCCTCTCAGACACTTCTGGAGGCTCCTAGAGATTAAAATACATTTTGCTGATGTGTCTTCTATTGCTTCTTGTCATACTTCTCTGGTTCAGTGGGAGCAGCAGCTGCTCAGTGAAATTGTTTGTCAATGGAATTGTGCTTCCTATTCGCCATGGTAAACCTCTTGAGTTTGAAAGGTAAATATGCAATCAAGCCCACACAGACTATATTCTACAGCATTTATTGAACACACACATCATCCCACTCTGCTTCTCTTCAATTCTATCATAGTTCATTTGCAAATGTGTGAGCATTCACGTTGATATTGTGGTATCTCTGCAGATCATTTTAGTATAATATTCAACCCACATGGACACTCCAGGCCATATCGCCTTACATCTTTTGTGGTTCTGTTTTTCTCCAATGAAAAGTCCAAATTGTGGAGGTATGCTGTTTTGTTCTTTGGCAGGTCTTGGCCTCTGGTAATTGGGTTAATCATACTTCTCTTTGGAATATCACAATCAGAATGGTAGGCCATGCTTCCAAAGTATGTAAATGCATATTCAACATTGTTAATATGAATATACAATAATATTTATTAGTCTGGAGGTTCAATCAAAGTAAGCTGAGATAGGTTTCCAATCCTTGAGCATGTCCACAGCAGTGTGTTAGTGGTGGGATCTGACACTAGCTGTTCCAGTTTGTGGATGATGATGTGCAATGTTCCAGTAGTTAGCTGTTATGCTGAATTAGGAACTTGATCATCATTTGCTGTCACATAGTCTTGGCACCAGGTGTGGGTAACCCCCCAGTGGTCTGGGTCTAAACGAGATAAATTGTTCATTTTGGTTCCAGAACTGTCCAATATCCCAACCAGCCGCTCCCTGGTGGACCAAACGCGAACCTGTACCTGTCAACCTGTGTGGTTTGCCAGGTTTGGCTAGACCCTTCAGATCCAACATCCTGTTCCTGTTTTCGGGTGTTTCTATTGTTGGTCGCATTCTGATAGCCTACTGTCAAGTGCAAAGAATTATTGTTAATAGGTAGTAGTCTGTGTTTGCTATATTGACTGCACTTATAATCAAAATGGACAGAGACACGTTCCCAGCTACATCCTGAACATGAGGGTCAATGCAGTGTGAACAATTTTTCCTCTTTCATCAAAAGTATGATTAGAGATACAAACCAGCCACATTGACAGCTAAGGGTGTCATTATGCTTGAAATGAATTGGTTTGCGCCTGCTTCTGCACTGATAACATTTGGAGTGCTGATAGAGATACTTAATATCATCAGCACAACTTAATCACAAATGTAGCAAGGCTCATCACAAGTAGACAGTGGTCATAAGAGGTTAGCTTCTGGGATACTCCAGTCTTGCCTCTCCATATAGTCTCTCCCATCTGATTTAGTGTCCAATTAGTTACCAATTAAGCAATTGAAGCAGGTTAAACCCATAAGCTGTTGCGCCTGTACGTTACCTCCACAGACAATTACCATACAGCAATTGGATGCAGATGAACAAATTGTAATGGCTTATTCTTCATCACTAGACTAGATGATCAAATTGGGATTATTGACGACATATTCCCATAAAACATATTTGATACAAGTGTGTTGTTATTTTTCACCAGTTTTTGGATTTTAGTGACCAAAGTGTAATCAAAGATATTACATCTCTGGATGTGCACGGGTCTTACGGGCCATATGAAAGTCCTATACTCCAATCTGCATTGATTGACGATGGATCTGCATAATATCGTCCTGCCTCCTATGGATAAGTGAGTATGCGCTATCTAGATTAGAGACAAAATGTACTAACAAAATATAACTCGGCCATGTTATTCTATGCATAAACAATATATTGGCGGCCTTAATAGGTAAAAGACAAAGTGACATGGTTACTTCCACATTCTGGAAATGAGTATCAACTGAGTGTTATCATTCTCAAATCTTTTAAGTAGGGTAATTGGCAACTGATTTGGTCACTGTTATGCATAACCACATTATTAGCAACATTGATAAGCAAAAAACAAACCGATACAGTCTCTGCCCCTTTCTGAAAATGAGTGCCAACAGAGCGTGAAGGATTTTTGTTGGTGTATCATTTATACTCCAAGGGCGATGCTACTACATTTACCTATAATCAAAGTATTGCCGACCTTGTGTGGAATATGGGTAGAGTCCATGTCACTACACCTTAAATAAGCATCAACAGAGTGTCAACAGAGCATCAACAGAGTATCAACAGAGCATCAATGATGTTGTTTATTGCACCTTTATTAATCCAAGGGATATGCTACTGCATATACCTATAATCAAAGAATTGCCGGCTGTTATTGGCCATATGTTAAGTGTTGATGTCACCCCACCAACCAATGAGGGTCAACAGAGCATCAACAGAGGGTCAACAGACCATCAACAGAGGGTCAACAGTGCGTCAACAGAGGGTCAACAGAGCGTCAACAGAGCGTCAACAGAGCGTCAACACAGCGTCAACACAGCATCAACAGAGCATCAACAGAGTGTCAAAAGAGTGTCAACAGCCCATCAACAATTTTCAATATTGTATTATTTATAATCCACATGCGATGCCACTGCATTTACCTATAACCAAAGTATTGCTGACCTTTATGAGCAATATCCAAACAGTCGCTGTTGCTACATTTCAAATAATCATCAACAGAGCATTAACAATTTTGGGTGATGCTTCATTTATACTCAATCGCTGGGCAGTGGTGTGGCGTTTAAGAATGATCGAAGTATAGCCCAGCTGTATGAGCAATGTGTTAAGTGTCGATGTCACTACACCTAAAAATGAATGTCACCAGAGCGTCAGCAGAGCATCAACAGAGCATCAACAGAGTGTCAACAGAGCATCAACAGAGCGTAAACAGAGAGTCAACCAAGCATCAACAGAGTGTCAACGATTGTCATATTTGCATTATTTTACATCTGACCACTATACTACCGCAGTTACCTATAATCAAAGCATTGCCGACCATCATGGGCAATATGTGTACAGTCCATGTTGCTACACCTCAAAGGAGTATCAATACAGTGTCAATGATTTGGGGCATTGCATCATGCATAATCCAAAAGCTGTGTGGTGGCGTTTACACATAATTGAAGTATTGTCCATCTTTATGGGTACTATGTTGAGTGTTGATGTCACTACACCTAAAAATGTGCGACAGCAGTGCATTCACAGTGCGTTAACAGTGCATCAACACAGTGTCAACGATTTCTGTTATTGAGTCTTCTATCATCTGTCGGCTATTCTACGGTATTTACCCACAATCATAGAATTGGCTGCCTTGATTGGCAATGTGCTTAGTGTTAATGTCGCTACGACCTAAAACTGAGAGTCAGTGGAGTGTCAACAATTTTTGGTTGGGTATGTAAGGTAATTAGAATGGGAGAGACTTGCTGATATGTGTACCAAACATATTGGTTGGCTTTACCTGCAAAGGTGCAAGCAACACGGTGACTGCCCCATTCAAAAAATCAGCATCAACGGAGTGTGACTTATTTGTGGTCTTGTTAGTACGGGAATTGAACAGTGCCAATCTGGTTGCTGTTATGCATAACTTATATATTGACAGGGTGTATAGGCAAAATAGACAGCAACAAAGTCACCGTTCGATTCTGGGAATACCAATCAACGGAGCATTCACGATTTTTCGCTTTGCATCTTGCGTCATTTTTTATCCAAATGGTTGCAAACATCCATTTATGAGATTTTAGAAGCCTTTCCTGGCCAAAACGAGAGTGATATGCTCCCTGTCGCAACTTGAAAATGAGAGTCAATGGAGCATTGAGAGATGTATGTTAGGGGGATACTTCGGTATCAAGTATAGGTACGAGTATAGCCCTAGATCCTATTTTGTTTCCCACCTAATCCAAACTTAAACCTCCAAGCTGGGCCTGCTTTCTATTCTCAGCTTTTCGGGCCTTCTTGAGCTGTCTTTTGGATTGCGGTATTGGATTGATCCTTCTTTTCCTGGTCCTGCTCAAAGGATCAGGTATATAATCGTTAGATTGTTTCCCTGATGATATGTTCCTTGCAATATTTCTAGGTATTGGCGATACTTCTCATAACAGGGAAGTCTTGGGCAAAGCCAATTGTTGGTTTCTTGGAATCGGAGAATAGTGGTTATCGATGTAAATCGTAAATCCCCTATCGAGTCTGATTACCCCGGCTATCCACCAAGTGCAATTTGCCACAAACAGATATTGATTATTTCTAGCAAAAGATATATTCTTTTCTAGAGCATAAACAATAACGTCGTTATCGTTTTCGAAGGTTAAGGTGATTTATCAATATGGGAGGATACTTATTGGTACGGTGCTGCCGTACTTATGCTAATGTATTTGTGTATATAATTATAGGTATAGGTATCATAAAAACAGAATAATAAATAAAGGTCTTCTTTCGCTGGTAGGTTTCTGACTGTTCGCTGCTAGAGCTTGTTCTTTCATTGCCTGGACAATGTGATCTTTTTATAGTCATGTTCGTGGGACAGTATTCTTATCGCCCATTCTTTCATGCTATGAGTCCGCTTATCATATAATTGCAATGTTATCGTTGCGTCTTACATTCTACTGAATGCATCCAATAATTGATTGCCACGCTTCCCTTTGGTTATCGTGTTCATATGATGTGGTTTCGAAGCATTACGCTCCTGATTAATATCATGCCATCCATCATATTAAATTATGTCAAATGACGTCTCATATCATAACTTCAACTTGGACATATTGCGTACCCGTTCGTTTCAGTAGTTGGAACATTAACGACTGACACGTAACTCTACGTAATCGCAATTTAACTGTGTTTGATCTTCTTAATGCTTTTAATTGCAATATCATCTTGCCTCACCATAATTGGCTATTTGGCATTGCATCATAGATTTCAATCAGCGACCAATTGATACTATGCCAACGTAGATTTTGACACGCCATAATATGACATTGCAATGCATACATTCATCGACCAAGATGATGGTTCGCTTCAGGCCTCATATCTTCAGCCAATGCCAATAATCCCTCAGACACTGCACGCTTAGGACTCGGCTCTTCCGTAGCCCGTGGAGTGCCACAAAAAATCTCACCACTTAGCGCATGAGTTGCAGATCCCTCGTAATCGCATATTGCATATCGTCTGCTGTGCATGTAATTCTGCGTATTTGCAACTTAACTATGCATTGCCCCGCTGGCTAGGGTGTAGTAAAGGTGGCCAAGAACTATACGCATCTGAGAAGGTTTTTTACTTTCAGAGCAGGCAGTATAGTTTCATCATCATATTTGAATCCAACAGTGTGAGCTAATCGTCACAGCTTGATCGACGCGTGACTCAAGTGTAATCCCGCTAAAGACCACTTGACAGACAAACATGACATCGTATTCGATAGGTAGGTGTTTTGCATTCCTTAGGTTACCCTAAGACATGTACCTTCTTCGATCTGTCATGTATCTTTATCACTGTTAGAGGAGAACCCCTAACAATGTAGGTCTTGCATACTTAGTAAACAAGGCATCGCGGGGATCTTGACAGTCATAACACAATGATTAACCCCCATGATTCGTAAAAATACAATATATCAATGCTACAACATGCATTCCAAATTTATTGATCCGGCAAGCTCCCAAACATGCACAACCATATTATTGGTTGTTGATAATACGATTTTAAAAAGATAAAAGTAACAAACTGCAAAAACAAGAGCCTTATATGAATGTATAAATGGATCCACTGGGCAACCAGCTGACAACCTGCCCAATTCAGACAGCTAGGCAGTTGACCAGTAAACCATACCCGAGTTGGTGTTCCAAATGTGTTGACAACCCGGACTGGCAATTTGATAACCGGTCAGTTTGAACCCTGAACCAGAATGGAAGCGACTTTCCCGAACCGTTGCTAACAGTCCTGTCACTCCACCATCTCCTCAAGATTGATCAATGATGGTGCTGTCAGTGTATCATTGTCATGTTTCACCTTACCATGTTCTGAAATGTTATCATGGTGATAGCATTTGTGATTGGACAGGGGATCCCAGTCATCGTTGACAAGTTTACTTCCACTATCAAAGTCTTCATCAATTGCCACATCAGCTAACACTCCTCCACTCACAGATCCAGGTGAGATATGCCTGGCTTAACTCACATTGTTACAACCAATCACCACACAAAGTTGGTCTGAACTACCATCCCCATTGACAATACATAGTGTGACGTGTATTCATCAGTTCAAAAAGCATTGAGTGGGTAATTGCTTACATTTGCAGATTTTGTATATGCTGCAACAGGTCTAAACAAAGGTGTAATATTGGAATTGCATTGGCTAAACATATCCATTAACTGAAAGACTGAGAATAGTATAAGAGTACATACTCCAGTGTCCAGCAAAATAAGATAATAGATTACACTTGTAGATAAATAGTTGCAAATAGTGTCAGAGTAATCACATGTGGATGTGTTGGTGGTTAGATACTTCCTACAGATGATTATCCCCACATCCAGTCCAGTTAAGGTTATCACATACGCAGCCGGATTACATACTGGTGGAAAAATCCCAACTTCTAGTTGAAGACCATGCCACTACACCTATAGTTCCACATGTAGATATCACTTAACAAAGTCTAGATGCCAATAGACTGTATATTTTGCTGGGGTCTATGGAAAGCTTACTCTGAGTGTTTAAGATATACAGCATGATATACACAGGGGCAGATATACAGCAGTAGATACACAGCAGCAGTTACACTGTACTAGATGAACTGTAGCAGATACAGCAGTGGCTATACAATATATTACATCCCATGGCAGATAGACAGTTACAGATGCACAACGGTGGATACACCACAACAGATAGACAGCCGCATTATACCAAAATACAGAGTAGTTGAAACTAAGCAGAACGCTAGATAATCTGCTGGATATCATAACAAGTCCGCCATGCTCAACTTTCTGAGTCCTGGGGGCAGTGAAGCTGCTTCTGATGCTAGTACATTATATTAGTATTTATAGCAGAATTTTTCTTAGTTTAAGTAGTTACCAATTGCCATTAAATATTCTCACACCAATATGATTTTTCAGTTGTCCATTGGTTATAGTAATAAATATGAATCATATCCCCATGAGCTATATCTGATATACAGTACCTTTCCCAAAGTATTTATTGCTTTCTTTGAGTTGATATCCATATTGCAATATACATGATACCAGGCCTAAGCAAAAGTATTATGTAGGTAGTTTTTGTATTGTGCAGAAATGGGCCAAAATCTATATAGATCTAATCACATAGTATTGTTTTACTCTTAATCTTGGGACTTCTCAAGCAATAGTTTCAGTTTATCTATTTGCAAAAACTGTATATTTACAATATTGTTACTTGCTGTCACACTGCTGCTAATATTTTCTGTTACTTCCTCCAATTTCAACTGCCATATACCTGCACTAAGTACTTCAAAATACTATTCAAATTTTAAAACTACCTTAGAATGCCATACTAAAGTTAATTGCCCTTAATGGTGTGTACCAATTGCATGTACACCAGGAAAAATGACCTTACACGACACATAACTCATAGAGAAGCTGTTTATGGGACGGTTATTCATAGCATATTTGACACGTGGCACTATGAGGTCCTATGGACCTCCGCGTTGACTAGATTACTATGATACACATGCGATTATGTGCGCTAGATACTATACATCACGCTTCATACAACAAACTTCAAAGCAAGCTGTCAGATGCACTTCATTGCACGCTCACAAGTAGGCTCTGAAGTACACTCCTGATTGGACTCGATTGCACACTCCCAGCCTGCTTAACTATACACTCCCAATTGCTCTCGATGGCACTCTCCCTGCCTGCTTGACTTACGCTCTCAAGTAACCTCTGTAAACGCTCTCAAATACACTCCGAGTACGCTCCCAAGTACACCTCCGAGTACATTTTCAAGCACGCTCCCGGGCCTGCTCTCAAGGACGCTCCCAATTGCACTCGATGGCACATTCCCAGCCTGCTTGACTGTACGCTCCCCAGTAAGCTCTCAAGACACTGCCAAGTACATCTCCGAGTACGCTCCCAAGTACACTCTCATGAGGGAAGACACTCCCAATCTCACGTGATTATATGCTCCCATGTACGCTCCTGCATACTCAATCCAGTGACTTGCTAAGTTGCAGACGCCAGGCACGGGAGGCGTGAGGCTGGTGGTGTATGGCGGGCAGTGATTGGTGGGCGGCGTGTGCCAGGTGGCAGGCGGCGTATGTTGGCCGAAATCATGATGTCGGTCGATATCGTAGTCTGAACCTTATCTTTAGCGCAACCACCATGACAAGATCTCACGATACCTCAAGGTCATGGTGTTGACAATTGTGGCCTTAGATTCTGCAGGAAAGGTAGACAATTGGATCTTGGGGAGAGCATATCTCCGAATCAGATTTTCCAGAGGAATCTGCTGCCCTCTTCACACCGATTGTGGGCATATGTGTGCGCATTCAGTCCGGGGCTGATGGTGATGATGGTGATGGTGTCGGTGATGGTGATCATAGTACCAGAAGTACTTAGACAAGTAGGTTGGCTACGTCAACGTTAGCATCAAAGCGTCCACAGACTTAGAGTGTTCCATCGGCCAAAAACTTCCCGTGGAAAACTCTACCCCTCCCGAAGCGTGGCTCTCTCAAGCACAGCTCTCAAATGTGGCTCTCAAGCAGGCTCTCATGCAGGCTCTCATGCAGGCTCTCATGCAGGCTATGAAGCAGGCTTCCAAACCGGCTATCAAGCAGGCTTCGAAGTAGGCTCTCAAGCAGGCTGTCAAGCGCCAGCGGGCTCTCCAACGGACTCAGTGATACTGTGTACAGTACCGGTATCACAGCCAGGCAGTAAGGACAGGTATAGGTACATCTCCAGCCGCCAGCCGTATATAGTTCCATAGGCCAAGGCGCATATCTCTATGAATCGACTATAGATGGCTATAGACTGCACGTCGCGCAGGGGTCCACGGGAACCTAATTATGAGCTGCGCGTGTGCGCGTGTGTGCATAGCGCAGTCTATTGTCGATTTGCACTTTTGCCAATGTACAAATACCTGTGATCAGCATCGTGTTTAGTTCAAGCAGATCTTGGTGCTATTCCAGAAAATTGGCATATATGATATCATGGTGTTATCTAGCTATCTACCATTCGAGATTGTTATGTTGCCATCCATGTTGTCCCACTTCACCTCCTGCATGTTTTGGTTATGTAGAGGGATTCTGCGCAGAACGTGAATGCAGTTTCCCGTTTGTGCATTGGGAGTGGGTCAGGAGTCATTGCATGTTAAGTAAGTTGGAGATTAAACCACAGGCTCACATAATCACTTGGAGCGGGTGGTGCTTGGCATGCGGCTCGGCCCATATGTTGATTGCAGATCTCACTCGGTTGTCCTGTTACCAGCTTGAATCCCCCGCAGTAATATGGGCTGAATCGTATTTGGGGCACCCACAGCTGAACGAATTATTCCTATCGGCCACTCTTCGAGCAAGTGCTTACGAAAGCTAGGGTTCAAGCAGCCACTACCCAGATAGAGACTAATCTACATTCGCTCCGAACGCACCACCAAGCGTGCTGAATTTTCAAAAGTCACTTTTGCGAAATGCCGCAAACAGGGCCTGGGGTGAAAGCACATGCTGAAGATTAATAATTACCCGACTAGGAACGAGCAACGCCTGAAAGTAGATGTCTATACGCTGCACTATAGGCAAAATCTAAGTATAACGTTATCACATATTGGAAACCTTGAATTCTTGCATTCGCAGACCGCACCTAGCAGCTCCACTCACTCCGCTCACACACCCACCCAGCACACCCTAGTAAATACTCGATGTTCGACTTTGCATCAAGATAACGTAGTATTCGTTGATGTGGGCAATTGTTTCCGTTATGACTTCGGCCCAGCCACTATTTCGACACCCGCAAGCTCGTCAGGCGGCGCAACAGTACAAACCGCACGAACGGCCACAGATTCCCACCCAGACGCGTGCGTATCCCCTAGTTCATGTCTAGCAGTCTCTGAATAGACTACATGCAATTCGGACTTTTGGTGTGTTCGGAGGTCCTCGACCACGAATCGTGAGTATTGATTTATCGTGGAATGACGTGTTTTACAGAGCGTAATGGACGCCATAATGACCGAGCCAATATACATCATTCTAGCCAACCATAAGTAACTGCATGCAAACGAATGCACACCCACACTTCGGGTAGCTACGTTGTTCTCACATATTCAAAATCACCAACGCAAATGCCGCCTTTGCAGTACCAGTCCGACAGTCCGTGTCATATTCAATATAACACTCTCCAGAAATACCGATAAAGAAGATAATAACCGCCGCGGAAATAAGCAACATAGTACTAAATAAGTCGACGGTAGCGGCCACAATGGATGATAGATGATTTCCAAGGAAGGCTATGATCATACACAGCACTGGCATCACCGGTATCGCCGCGAGGATTGTTGCCGATAGCCTTATTTGGTTTTCCGTCAATGTCAGCTGGCCATTTCATTTCCCCGTTCCGCATTAAACCAGTAAACACACACGCGTAGACCGACCATCTCGCGCCGTCAAACCATCTTAAATTCGCAGCCAGACAAATCGTACTGAAGATACCCAGCAGGAGTTGGATGAAACGGACCATCTGCCAAGATCTAGACATTAGCCATGATTTTTGGCATTCCTCTTCCGATATGCACTCAGCGTACAATGAACAGCCCATACGTTCGATGCGCGCCAGCATCACTGTTAGAGTTGGACACCATGCTATAACTCTTTCGGCGTCGATGAAGCACGTTTTCTCCGTCTTTTGTGTTGAGGTGATGGTTGATTTCGACAGAGCCTGTCAGGTAGCTAGGTGGATGTTCAAGTCGATTGTGTATTGAAGTTTCAATTTTAAAAGGGAAGTTTGAATGTTGAATGTATAAATTTCCTGGGTAGTCAACTCCCCTCGGACAAATCATGATGTAAGTCTAAGTTGTACGCACGTGTGTTCGTACTGGGTACAGGGGTACGGGCGAAGGAACAGCCGTCTTGGACTATTCGCGAAGTGACTTCGCCACTGCGATGCTTCATATGTACCATTCTGGGACCGAGGATGTTCCAGGCACTAAGCATTTTTCGGTTGTCGACACTTTTGGATGCAGAGTTAGCTGCAGTTTTTGATCGTTCTAGAAAATCCTCCGGTAAACACTCCTAATTTTGGTAGGAAGTTGGAGCTGTGCTCGTAGGATTGCGCAGTCTCGGGACTCCCTGTCAGCGATTAGATCAAAATGTATGACCATCTAACTTTAAATGCGTTGTCATGAAACTTTTGATGTGTCGCCAAGGGCGCTTACAATAGGGTGTCCGGAGACTTGAAAACCGACGAGTGGATAGCATTGTCTGTCAGACGGCTATCTTTGCATCAGTTCATGTCTCAACCGGGTGTTCGGGTCCAGTGGTTGAACCAAAGTCGAGGTTAGTGAGATCGTGCTTCTTACAAGAATATAAACTTCATCTCTCTTCATGTCGCGTTTCCATAACAGTAGCCCAAGGTACAAAACTGTAAAACTTGACCTATCACTCCAGAGTAAGGTATCATTTATTACGCGAAATAATCAATTTTGCACGCCGAACGACATCCCCCTATCGATATTCAACATTTCCATAGCTAACCTCTAGATCACCAAGACCACCCGCGGAAGAAATATCCATAACTGTGGTAAGCAGCCTAACGAATATGCCGACAAACCCCTGCTGCAAGAAAGGTCGGTTACATCAAATGTACCTAATGAGAGCGAAGAAACGACAAATACAGTGCACCGGCATGACACCAACCAGCAATGCATACCAGAGACTATACTTACACCAAGCGGTAAAGACATGTCCATTTAGTCCACCGACAAAGCATCGGAAGATAACACAGCTTGGAGGTGGCCTTGGGGGTGGGCAAAGTCAATGCCGGTTCACTTAGTCGGGAGTAAAGATAAGTATTTCCCATACCCAAGAAGGATGCAGCTATCCACTTCGATCTGGAAATGCGTCCTTTTTTCGCAGAAAAATACAAGTAGACCCTCTAGCGACATCGGCGACTACATGTCCATTATAGGCAAGAGTTCACAGTGGACTATCGGCTGTCAACGAAGGTCAACAACAGTAGCATCGAATAAAGCCACCATAAGAAGAGTTTAACGTTTCGCCAAATCCTCCACCATAGCTGCAAGTCAGGATACAACGGCAGGGATCCTCCGCCCTCGCTAGGTATGCAGCACATGGTTTGTTTGTTTGTAATCATACTGCATTCGGCCGCTTGCGGCCATGGCATATACCTAACATACTTCCTCCCCGCTTCTCCTGTATCACAAGGAAACAAAGGCAAAGTTGCGAGCCTCATCAAACCCCTAACAAAAGAAACCGCCATACAGCACATAGTTAGATGGTAGTTCTATAGCTTCCCTGACTTCGGAACGGGACGCTGGTGGCTCATCGGATGGTGTGGGGCGTGATTTGCCGAGGTCCGGTGTTCCGAGAGCTCTGTTGCAGCTAACCGCTCGGAGAACCGAACTGCCGAACCGAGCTGCCTAGAACGGCTTTATGCGAACACTCGCGACCTGCCTCTCCCCTCGGATCGAGGTGGATCCAGACTTCATCATATCATCCACCGAACAATCTTCCTATATATAAATTTCTATGTGCAGTACTTTGGGAAATATACCCAATCTAACCATTTCAACTGTACCTACACCAGCCAAATCTCAAGTCATGCTGGAATATCCCCCTCAGCTGTGGGGCTATCCCCGGGAATTTCTGGACACCTCCGGGACGAGTATTATCAGTCATACCCGGCCCTACTCTAGTTCCGATTTTCAAAGTTTATATGGCATCCCAGGCGTCGTCTGCAAGCTTCCACGATTCCTTTGAAACCTCTCTAAGACGTGGCTGCGATCGCACGAACTACCAAGCACATCGCAGCCTCTCTGCATCCCGGATTGTCCTTGTCCAACTGCACAACCATGACACTTCTGCCACCATTGGATTGAATAAACATTCAAAAAACCGAGCTGTTACTCATTTTTCCATCCGCGGCCCTTCATGACCACGACTAGAGCAACTAGCGGCACAAATAGTCCACCTCGCCCCCTCCTTTTATCGAATCGACCATTGACTACATATATATGCAATACCTCACCGGCTTCTGATTGTTCTGACGGCGGTTTGGAACTAGTGTTGCACATGAGACAAGACACCGGAGAGCTGTGTCTAGGATGGAGGCCTGAGGCTCACTCTGCCTCGGCGTCTCCAAATGTTCTATGGGGCGTTTCTAAACCAACCCCGGCGGTGGATAGGTTGCAGATACTGTGGATGACTACCATGAAACAGAAGTGTCTGGTAAGTTTGTCGGGTGACTGATGAAACAGCAGGTATCCTGGAAAATCTTTGGTGGAGGCAGCAAAGTAGTCGGTATCGGTAATCTCGCACTACTTATTATAACCAGAGTTGATAGAATCACCTTCTCCCTCTATGCTTGTTATTCGTACCATTTCTCGGGGGTTTCGCCAGTACTATGCTGGAACTCATTGTGGTATGACACTTAGAGATTGAGAGGACGTGCACCTCAGGACTAAAGCTGGTAGCGTTTGAATTGGACTCGTGCGCAACTGTATTTTGTACATATTGTTTGCTTGCAGACTGTCGCCATCCCCGAAAATCAGCATGCTGCCTTTGCGCTCATGGTCACTGTGCCCACCTGCCTGTGTCTACAGTCTTTGCGAAATATGTCTCCATGGTTGTTTATTTTCGGAACACCCCCACATGTGAGCAAGAATTTCCGTGCCTTCTTCCTATAAACATTACGGTATTCACTTCTGCAACAGCGGCCTCAATTTCCAGAATGCCAGGGCGAGGCAACACCTTATTCTGAGTGATATCAGATCGACTCAAAAGACTGTGTCCCATGACTACTGAGGCCTGCAACGAAAATGCGATTCTTTGATTAGTATCCCTCTAATGAAATCCGAAACCTTGGAAATAGAGAACTGTATATCCGTGTGGAGTATGCCTGCCAGGATTAATGTGCTTACCCCACACATGTTGGGAGTTATAGACAAGGGCGATGGCGCCACAACTAAACACTGTTTAACTTTTGGTTTTCCTATACACTAATGTTCCCATAGGGTTCGTTCCGTATTGAGGGTATTCGGGTTGCGGGTATGGAGCGTGATGGGACGCTACGATATTTAACTTTGGCGGGAAAGCCTGGAAATAGACTTATTACTGTTCTATTTATGGGTGTACGCATGCCAAGTGTAACCGAGAACCGTATGCGCATTAACAGGTAGATTAATCTGCACGCCCTATTCGCTTCACGAAGACATCACTCATTCAGGGCTGCAGCACCACCGCACCATACCCAAGGGTGCGCATAAACATCGCATGATCATCCATCCTGATAATTCTGCATGACGTTCATCCAGCGGCTGAAATGGTACAATTTGGGGTTCGGAAGTTTTCAATTGACATTTTATGTGTTCCATACGCTTTTCGCATTGGATGTGGTATGCTATGTGGCTAAATCCCTGTTGTACATTCTACATAGTTCATGGACCATAACTTACCGTAATACATGTTTATGCATGGTTAGGTACATATCCAGAGAGAGAATACCGTTACGAGGTATAGAAATTCTCCGGCCGAGCTTTTACGGTTGTGGGTAATCCATGGTGCCTTTGGATGTTAACACAAACTATCTGCATGAGAATTTAAGTCAGTGTTTGTCGCTACATATCCGGTAGTCAGTAGTACTAGATGTACAACGTATATGTATATACTGCAGAGCAGTCTTGCTCAAGCCAATACTGCGGGTGGATGGTGTTGTAAAGGAGTAGTGAAGATCCTGATTTTCTTTCGCCCACTTGTGTGGTTTTTGGATGATATTATGCATGTCAAATTTCCCCGAGTTTACGACGACATTTTAGAAATAGATAATTGCATATCATTCCCTCGTTCCCTCATTGACAGCGCGGGGGGTGACCATCATAACCGCCTGTTAGAATGATTACTAGGACTTTTGGGTGAGGTTCCGGAGTTCAATGCCGACGGGAAGTACATATACTTTATGTTAACATGGTTTCGGTAGGGCGTACCTAGGCGGTCAAAACGTTCTTGCGCAACGGGCAATTTGTGCATATATTCCTAGAAGTGGGTGCCAGGACGTTTTGGCCGCTCGAGTATGAGTACAGAAAAACACTTTGGCAGTTTAGCCAGAGCCCGGAGGATATCTAGCAGCCTCTCACGTTGTCGATATCCGACAGTCACTGGTATAGGCCAATCCAATCAGAAGTACGCTTCTATCTCAATAGTTGAGGAATTTTTACCCGACGGAAGTTCATATGCCGAAGTGTGACAAATAAATCCTTGTACTTAGGTCTCGTTTATCATTCCTCTTTTACATTCTCAGCTCCAGAGGCGACAGGCTTTCCCATGTCCGACCCCAGCACCTCTCAAGCTACCACACAAATTTCAATCTCTCAGACTATGTATAGAAAACCCAAGGCCCCAACATTAAGGAATTATGCATGGTCTTGATTTATTCATCATACTACCAATTTGTTTGTAATCCTATTGTATTCGGCCGCTTGCGGCCATGACATACATTCCCTCCTTTCCCTGCCACTTCTCGAAACTAAAAAAGTAAACAAGCAAAGTCGTGACCCCTCCACTACCCTCCTCCCCTAAAAAAAACATTCTTCACCCCCCAGGACTCTACTCCTCGTCCTCTGAACTCTCCGCCTCCTACTGCCCACATCTGTGAAAAATATAAATCCAATACTGCTTGTGTACATTCCTCTTTCGCAGAAACAAGAGACATCGGAGTGTCAATCCTATTCATCCCCAACTACTTCTGAATCCTACTACCTGTACTTATATGCGCAACGTCTGATGGGGCATATATGTAGATCGCCGAGTTTCCTATTATTGCATTCATGATCTCAATCGCCACATTATCAGCTATGTTGTTTGATGTCGGTCATTCTAGTCAAGATGGATCTATTACTAGAGTCTAATAGCTAAACGATAGCCATAGGCGATAGTATTCGGGACAAACTATCTCGGGACATTATGTGAGATATAGGTGGGTGGAACTCTTATTCTGTATGATATCTACGAAGCCCAATACTAACTAAGGGCCAACTAGGTCATACAGATACGCAGAGTTATCGCTGAGTATTTCTCGCGAGCTCGGGAGCATTGCTCAAATGTGTTCATACGATATATTCGACTCCCAAAGCCGAACTCCTACATCTGTTAGCATCTCATGTGGTCACTGTTGAAGAGGATGTTGGCAAACCGTATTTCGCAACTGTCAGGGTCTTGAACGATCTCGTCTCCCACTCAGAAAAGGGCCGCAATTGGAACATGTGCTGTTTGACGGAGGCAGATTACAGTAGAATGTTTATTGGTGGTCAGCTCTTGTGCTACAGAAAGGTACATATCCTATAAAACCCATTTCATATCATTGGCTAACATGAAGAAGTGAAATTGCAAAAAAACCCACAAAAAACCAATTCGGAGACAACAACGGGTACCAACGACTTAGCAAACATAAAAGGATCCAATAACCTATCCAAACTACCAAACTGCCATTACAAGAAGCCAGGAACCGTATAGCCCTATCCATAGTAATGTACATTCAATTCATACAACCGCTAGTGAGAGAGTAGAAAGACGTCTGAGTCTGAACTAAGATCTCCAAGGAACCACTAACGAAGAAAAACAATAGAAATAGTAAATAATTTGCCCTAAGCCCGAGTTTAGAGATATTCATGAGAGTCGCCGGCTCAATGATAGGTGTGGATGAAACCATCGGCTATTCGTTGATGACTTCGAAGAGTCCGGCGGCAGCTGCGCAGGAAATCTGGCTTGTGACACCCGAGCTGATCTCAGCCACCCCCTCGACGATACTGCTTGATTCTTTGTGCCAGAACCATCCGGAACTCAATGTAGCTTCCGTGAATTTTCCTCGGACTTTTGGATCGTCGAAGATTGGATTGTGAACAATAATGTGAGGATTGAATGATGGACAGATTGGGGCTACGGAACCGGTGTTATAGCTCGGCAAGCCGGTGAACACATCCGTCGCTTTGTGTTCTGCGCCTGGGTTTCCGCCAATGAATGGTAGCCGCTTAGACAACTCGGCGTTGTCAACTATAATACAACTAGCAGTATTGATGGATGCGGTGGATAGGTCGAAGACGGGAGGTGACAGGGGATCGTCCGCGTTGGGGGTACCGGCCAAGGATGGGTCAGTTGTTGCATAGCGTTTACATTCGAACAGTGTGTGCGTCGGCATTCGTTCTAGCGGTGAGCAACCAATGAGTGATTTTGGGATCGATCCGGTAGTGCAGGATCCATTCCCCAAGGAAACTGGGGATATGGCTGAGGAGGACACATCCTCGTTATGTACCGTGCATCCAACATTGGCACCATTCACCGAAGTAACTCTCCCCGAATGTTGTTTCGTCTCGTCGGCTAACTCTACCCTCATATCTGTCGGGAGGGACATGTAACGGGATATCGTGAAATGCTATATGTTGATTTCGACTTATTGGATTGCAGCCAGAGGCTTGAGTTCTGTTGCAGGATTTATGCGGTTGATGCTAAAGTATGGATAACTGTTTCGTGGCAGCCGTCAGGTGGTGTTACTACGCACACCGAGTGTTCAGTGGGGCTACACCTCCGACAACACACCACACCACCTTTTAGTTTTGCCAAGACCGATTTTATCCAATCAAGTTTGACATCGCGAGAAAATTTTTGCTTCGGTTTTCAGCTGAACGACCTTCAGTCACCCAGAAGCTAAGCACGATGAGTCTCTTCGGAGCCAAAAGACAGCTGAACCTTAAGGAATCCCTTAAGAAAGCTAAGGAGAATTTTGAGGGGAAAATGACGGGCACTGTTTCCGTCGAGGACGCCGAGAGTGTTTCCAGCGGTATTGGAGCACAAATGAAGATCGCGCGGGACGTTGAGGACCCGGACGGAACAGCTACAACCTCCGAGATCCCTCGAGAGGAGTTAGGGGATGATCTGGAGGTTCAACCGGCAGCGGTTGTATTGACCAGGGAACAATTTAATCAGGGGGTTAGGATCCATAACGCTGAAGTGAGAGCAGATGGACATCCGAGCCAAGTTATTGAGCCAGTTTGGGCAACAGCTCAAGTTGTTGATGAGCATGGAAATAGGCGTCTGCCCACCATTCTTATGATCTCGAGTGACGATTCTTCACTGTCACCACCACCAACTACACGTTACAGGGGGAGCGAAATCTCCTTCCTGTCGCAAACACCAGGGGAGAGGGTTCAGTCCCCTCGACCATCCACGAATTATGAGGGAAGTCTTATGGGCTTACCTCCGAGCGCTCTCCCCCAGGATCCTTTTTCGACTCCCAGGGTGAGTGCTGGAATCATCGTGCAGAGGTACATTCAGTCGGAGGAATTTGCTAGCACACAGGCCGAAAAAGAGGGGGGAATGGAGGAGACCCGGAAAGTCTACACATCCATTCCGAGAAAATACGAAATTAGCGACAACGAGGATGACGCGATGACCGAGGTTGAGTGGAGGGATGAAGAGCCCTACATGACGCCAACGAAGAAAGGAAAAAAGCGCAATAAGGGGAAGGGAGTTAAGAGGCCGGTAACACCCGAACGACCAATCCCGAATATGCCGCAGACGCCAAGAAGGAGAAAACTTGTGGCTGATTGGTCCAAGCCAGCGGAGGCAATAACCAATGAGGAAGGAAAAGTTAATCTGGAGGCCTTTATTGGTGAGTATCTTCGGAACACTAATGGGCTGAGAGATCTTATGGCCACAAATCAGCTCCATGATGAGCGATACGATGAATGGTGTTTGCAACAGGCGGAACACATGGCGGCAAGACAGAATCATACGGATGCGGGGGTCACCTCTATTCGCAAAACGTCGGAAAAGATATTGACCAAGGTCAAGTTGAGTAAGGAGGAGAATGAGGAAAGGGCTGATAAACTCGACCAGCGGTTGGAAAAAATTGAGAGAAAAGTAGGTAAGTTGGCCCCAGTTAATATGGCCAAGACAATTGAAAATGCAATGGGTGCTTGCATGGAAAAAATGGTGGACCAATTGACCGAAAGAGTGGTTAAGAGGTTTGAGGATATGGCAGAGGAAAGCCGAAAGAAGGAGGAAATCTGAACGGGGAAACAGGTAGAAGCCACCCCTGAGGAAGAAGAGATGAGCGACATTGAGTTTGAGCCAGGAGCGACCTATTCTGTGGAGGAAAATGAAAAGGTTGAAAGAGTCATCCGGGCTGAGATGGAGGTGGATGAGAAGCGATTGGAGCAATCTAAGCATGCACCGGTCATACCACCTGGAGGAGTTAGACAGGAGTTTCCACGCCTAGAGGTGGGGCAGGTTACGATCCTGAAAAAGAACCCGGTGGTGCCAGCGGTACCACATCAAAAGAAGAAGGAGGCCGAAAAACCGGAGGTAAAGGAGGTACCAAAGGGACCAAAGGCTGGGGGAAAGAAGCCGGAGGTTAAAAAGCCAGAGATTAAAAAACTGGAAGTCAAGAAGCCGGTAGAAAAGAAGAACGAGACGTGGGCGCAGAGAGCAGCAGCACCGCCGCCACCAAAGAAAAATCCTGGGCAATCACAGCAACAACAGCGCCAGGGAGAAAATAAGAAGAAGGGGGATAGCTTCATTGAGGTGAAGAGACAACAGCAGAAGAAGGAGGAGTTGAGGCCGGTTCCCCCAGGACAGAATTCGATGGAGAAGAGGAGAGTTACATTCAAGAGAGATAATGGACTCCCCCTTTCTCAAAAGAAAGATTTGGACATTTCGTTGGAAGTCAATAGAGCACTTTTCGAGGCGAAGGTTCCAGACTTTGTTCGCATCCAGGGAGTTACGAAGAACACCCGAGGATGCCTGTCAACGATTACCACCCCAGGAGCAACCTCCGAGATGCTGATTAGGTACAGGGAGGTGGTGATTAAAGCGGCGAGAAAGGTGGACGCAGGAATTGTGGACATTGAGACAAACGAACTCTGGGAGAGAGTAAAAATGCACGGCGTCAATTTCGACAGGTATCTGGGAAAGAAGACTGGAGGAGGACTGGAGAAATTGAGGCAAGAATTACAGGCGGAGAATGAGGGGGTGGTGTTGCCCCTCGCTATCAGCTGGATTGGAGGGCCAAAGGATGTGCAGAAGAAGAAGGCGGAGGGAAAGAAAGCATCTTCGGTTGTGTTTGCGGTCAAGGGGAGTAAAATGGCCGAGAAAGTTTTAAAAGGAGGGTTGAGGGTGGCAGGAGTGAAGTACGATGTGGAGAGGTTTATGACCGCCGGACCCAATTCCTTTTGTGGAGTCTGCAGCAGATGGGGACATGTTGAGGCTAAGTGTGGGGCCTTGAAGATGCCGGCTTGCATGTTGTGTGCAGGAAGACACTTGACAAAGGACCATAAATGCAACGTGGTAGGTTGCAAAGCTAACGCAGGACAGAACTGCACCCATAACGTTGACAAGTGTGTCAACTGCAAGGGAAACCATATCGCCAAGGCAAATGTTTGCGTTAGGAAACAGGAAGCCATTAAGACGGCGAGAGAAGAAAGGCGGACTTGGAAGGAGAGAGAGGGGGAACGCCGAAATATGACGACAGATCAACAGACGAAGCCAGATCAGGTTGAGGATGGGGGACCGTCCACAGCAGAAGCCGAAAAGAAAGTTCCGGAGGAGGAACAGCCAGTAGAGGAGCCGGAAGTACAAGTTGTTTCGACAAAAGCGACATTCAAGCCTAGCTCCAGCGCAGGGATCCCAGAAACCCCCGAGAAACAATGGTGAAATGCATAATGCATAATTGTGGAAGGGGGTATGCGGCGACGATGATGGCGTTGGAAAAAGGAATTGTTTGGGGGGCTGATGTGGTAATGTTGCAAGAATTTTTTGAGAAGGAAGGATACCCCATTAGTCACCCAGGATATAGATTGGTCAGAGGAGGAAGAACGATGACCGCAATAAGAAGAGATACTCACCTGGAGTTTTCAGAAGTTGATAAGGGTGGGGAAGGGGATGTTCAGGTGTTTGGTATTAAATACCCGTCAGGGAGAAAAATGAGATTGGTGAATGTGTATGATCAGTTAAGACAAGAGGGGGGAGTGAGAAGTCAAGGCAGACCGGCACAATCAGCAAGATGGAACGAGATTATGGAGCAGGATAACATCCTCGTTGGAGGAGATTGGAATGCTCATAGCGATAGATGGGACCGGCAGTGCCCACCAAGAAGAGACGATCGATTTCTTACGAATCTTCTGGACGAGTATGATTTGATCGATGTTACGGATGGGGAGGAGACCCATACGTATACGAGAAATGGTGAGACTTCGGGATCACTAATAGACTTCTTTATAACAAAAGCCTCGATGGTGGACAATTTGGAGACGGCTACAGATTTGGCAACTAATTCGGATCACGCGATTGTGTGTGCCCACTTAAGATGGGACGAAGGGGAAGGAGCCAAGGTTTCGAGAAAGATTACAGGATGGGATATCGATGGGCTTTGAGGGGATACAAAAGAGGAAAAAGAAAATTATAAAAAAGTACAAAAACAGTGGGAGGAACGAAGCACAAAGAAACCGATGCTGAATGAAGAGAGCAATGCGGAGGATTTACAGAGAGAAGCTGACTGGATTCAGCAGAACTTTGTTAATCACCTGAATAAACATTGCAAGAAGATAAAGGTCTGTGCGAGATCAAAGAGGTGGTGGACGCAGGAGATCGTAGAGAACAGAAAGATTTTGGGATCAATAAAAAGAGCCCGGAAGAGAGGGGAGGCATCGCAGCAACAAGTAAGGAAGCAGCGAAGCAACCTCAGAAGAATGATAAGAAAATCGAAGATGGAGATGTGGCAAAAGTTTTTGAGCACAGCGTCCAGGGAACAGGTATGGCAGGCCCTAAGGTATACAAAACCGGGTGGACAACAAACGACGAAAGCTTTGAGATCCAGGAATGGGGAGGTGGCAGAATCCTGGGAGGAGAAAGCAGAATTAATTAAAGAAGAAGCGTTTCCAAAACCTTTGAAGGGTGTGGAGTGGAGAGCCCAGAAGGAGGGGGGGGAAATGCATAAAGAAATTACGGAAGAAGATATACGAAAAGCAGTATACGATCAACCAACAAATAAGGCGCCCGGACCGGACAGGTTGCGGTTTAAGGCTATACGACTACTCTGGGAATGGGATCCCACTAGGGTAGTGCAAATAGTGAAAACATCATTTCGATTAGAAATACACCCAAGAGCTTGGAAGGAAGCAAAGGGGGTAGTTATTCTGAAGCCGAATAAGCCAGACTACGGAATCGCCAAGGCATATAGGGTGATAACGTTGTTAAATTGTTTGGGAAAACTGGTCGAGAAGGTGGCAGCAAACGCGATAGCAGAGAAGTGTGAGCGTGAGCGGCTACTTCACGACGGACAATTTGGATGCCGAAAAAGAAGATCAGCAATAGACGCGGTTGGAAGGTTGATGAAGAGAGTTGAAGATGCGTAGGAGAGGGGGAATACCGCAGCTGTGCTGTTAATGGATGTTAAAGGAGCCTTTCCACATGTGGCTAAGGGGAATTTAATAAAAAGAATGGAAGAAATGGGATTTGAAGCCGATCTGGTGAAATGGGTGGAAAGTTTCATGGAAGAAAGAAAAGTAGTTATGTCGATGGACGGAAGAGAAGGAGATAGTATGGAGGTGGAAACGGGAGTTCCCCAGGGGTCTCCAGTATCGCCGATTCTTTCGTCATATACCTTTCGAGGTTGTTCGACGAAGTCGAGGAGAAAGATAGAGATTGTGAGAGCGAAGGCATATCTTTTGTCGATGATGTGGCATGGGTAGTGGAGGGGGCGTTCGTGGGGGAATACACACAAAGACTGGAGAGATGCGCCGAAGGAGCAGAAAGTTGGGCGAAGGAAAACGCCTGTCAATTCGACATTGAAAAAACCGAAGCGATGTTGTTCACTTGTAAGAGAAACAATAAGGAACCGAAGATGAAAGCTCGAGTAAGAGTGGGAAATCATAAGGTTCGATATAATAAAGAAGCGACAAGATGGTTGGGAATGTGGCTGGACGACATGCTCACGTTAAACGATCATACGAAGAAGACCCTGGCGAAAGCCAGAAAGGCGCAAAATAGGGTGAGATCATTGACAGTTAAGCAAGGATTGAACCTGGGAAGTTGTCAACAAATTCAAGTTGCGGCAGTTCAGGCGGTGATATTATATGGGAGTGAACTGTGGTGGCGAGAACAGAAAGATAGAGCTCAGGAGGTACAAAAGGTATTGAACGAACAAGGCAGAAGGGTAACCGGATGCTTTAGGACGACACCTCAAGGAGCACTTATGAATGATGCAGGTTTACTACCGGCAGAGCCTTTACTTAATAACCGGTTGAGACGGTATAAAGTTAGGCAGATGATGATGCCCGATTCTTCAGGAGGGGGCAGAATGATAAAGATAAGAGGAAGTGTTTGTCAGAGGGTGGAGGGGATTGATGAGTTGATCCCGGAGGAGTTTCAGGAAAGAAGAAGTTATGAAACGACAACATTACCGAAAACAAGACAGAGCCTGAAAGGCAAAGTGATTATTCAGGAAGAAGAAGAGGCCAAGAAGGAAGCAGTTAGGGGAAGGGAAGGCCTGGTTCTTTGGACTGATGGAGCGAGAAAGGAGGATGAGTGGACCGGATGTGCGGTGGTATGGAAGAGAGAAAAATGGGAAAAGAGGAAGGTACATCTTGGTCGACAAAAGGAGGCATTTGACGCCGAAATGTATGCGATGTCGGAAGCAGTGAAGATTGCGAATGATATTGCGAAAGATGAAGAAGTTAGGAGGGTGACGGTTTTTACGGACTCCCAAGCGACTTTAGGAAGAATACAATCGGACGAGCCAGGACAAGGACAGGTGCTAGCGTTACGGACGATGATATGGGAAAGCGAGTTGTTAAGAAAGGATATCCAGGTGGAGTACCAGTGGGTACCCGCTCATAAGGGTATCGAAGGCAACGAAAGCGGCGTATAAGTGTAGGGGTAAGAAGACCGAGACACAAAATCCGCCGCCATATTTAAATTAAGTTTCTTTCGCCCATATCAACAGGAGGTTGACCGAGTTGAAGTGGGAGGAAAGCAAAGAGAAAATTAAAGAAATGGAAAAGAAGTCTAAGCACAGTTATCAGTATGATTTGGTGAAAAGGGGGGGTAACAGTGCGGTGATGGGATCCCGGAAATCGATCGCGGCTAGGTATTATCAACTTAAGACAGGACATGCTCTTTTGGGGAAATACTTACGACGTATCGGAAAAAGAAGAGATATGAAATGCTGGTGGTATGGGCATGAATATCAAACGAGAGATCACCTGTTTAAATGGTGTAAAAGATGGAAACGAGAACAGAAGCAGCTCTGGGTTGACGGGCAAGAGGGGGAAAATGAATATGAAGGGATTGAGAAGGTGATGAAGAAGCCGAAGATTAGCTTGCCGATGTCTCTTGTTTTTGCGGAGGAAAAATGTTCGCGTGCACTGTTAGATTTTCTTTATCATACAGATGTGGGCAGAATTAGCGGAGTGGCGAAGGAGGCGGAGAACTCAGATCACGAGGAGTCGAGTGATGGGGGGGTGTAAAAGTTGATGTTGTTTTTTGGCGGTTTTCCTTTTTTTGGGGGGGGAGAGGACTCGCGACTTTGCTTTTGTTTCTTTATGTTACGGAAGAAGCGGGGAGGAATGTTTACGGGTATATGCCATGGCCGCTAGCGGCCGAATGCAATATGATTACAAACAAACAAACCGAGTGTTCAGTGGTGACCGATCCTACGGCGTGGTGGTGGGAAAGAGATCTGGGAACCGATGCTATAACTGGAGGATAGGGTGACAGATCACAAACGGTGTGACGAAGGCGGCCAAAATCGGGTTTGAATGTATCCGGCAGTCAGCTAAGTGGCTTTAGCCAAGGGATATCTCCGTTCGATGTCGACGAACCGAGACAGATGATTCAAAGATTATCGAAAGACTAGGTATGCGTATTCGACACGGCAAACTGGACAGCAAGGTGCAAGAACAAACTTCAACTAGGAATTTGAGGGGTATATATACTAATCGGTCGACTGTGCGATATCATTAGACGTCTGCCTGACTTGACGTGCCAGCAAGTTGGACATGGATGCGCACAGGGAACCTATTTGGTTATTTTTCGGGTCGATTCATCACAACAGCGATTCTCCTGCTGTCGCCTTTATGTCAGTCCATCATGGGCAGCTAACCTTTCCGACAAAGTGAAAATTCTAGAAATACATAGTGTATAGTTTCTGCTATGCCCAGCATACTACAGCAATCATCAAACAATACATCCATGGCCATTTCTCGATTGCTATCCGTTGGCCTTGCACCAAGAACACCGGCTGCCCGAGCCCCAGAATTTGCACTTGGGGTTCTCGAGGCTGAATATGCGCAATATCTGACCAAGTTTAACCCTATGCAAGGTGTTAGGGTCAATGCAATAGCCTCAAGTATCAATCCACAATTAATCAACAATCAGCGGTCAAGGATAAATACAACCAAAGTCGCACCTCCATCGATTATTTGCTATCGTCCACGGAATTCATTACCAACCTACCTAAAGCAGGTCCCAGGCGGTTTCAACTTGTAGGTCCAAAGTCAGGGTAGGTAGAGGTCCAGATGACGGGGAAACCGCAATCCTGTACCGCTGCAGGTACATGTTGCCAATGGACACGGTGACGGTGTTGAGGTTGTTAATTTGCCAGACATCAATTCTGTTGTGATGGCTGCCTATTCGTCTTTTCGAGATTTACTACCAATGTTACGTCGTGTGGGTGGGTGCGTGATTTTCCGCTCGATCTCGAGGTGCGATGTAGCTTTTAACGTCGAGGGCCGGAGAATTTGGCTGATGATAACGTTAGAACATGCGCCTGCATTAGCGACCTTGTTCGAGGAGAAGGCGACTTCTAACCTCCGACGGAGGGTAAAGATGATCGGTGGTATCATAGGTTTATTCGTGCGATTGAGATAAAATGGAGTAAAGCATATTGCTTTGGTAACTGAAGTTGAACCGGTTGTCGATTTTCCTTTTTGCAAGCCGCACCAAGAGTTTATATTTGACGGTTATGGCAGGTGCTTTATTTTACCTTGAACTTTTATCAAGCTGTTTCACCTCAAATACAACCTCTACTGGCAATGCACGCAACACGTAATTATTATATCTCTATGTCGGAATCTGCGTCGGCTACTAGGTATTTACACGGCAGTCGGGTATCATAGCTTACAGAAGTCGCAGCATTTTGGGTGGATGCCACAGTCTTTTGATTCGAAGCAATTTAAGAATGAAAATGGCTTTGGACGACCATTCAGCCAATACCGGGATATGTTGCAATTGGTATCCCAACCACGGGAAGGATACATCTGTGATTCTGCCACTGATTATTCGGGTCAACAAGTTCGTGATTTGAGTTTCCGTTACAATCCATAATATGGAAAAGAATATCGAACTCTCTACCGAAATCGATACATCGGATACGATACTTTCAATAGCCCTACCCAAAGAGCCCCTATAATGTCAACCTAAATGCTCGAGGTTTTCGCCGGTGTAGCACAAGAAGTTTCACCGCCAGTCTAGCCCCGAGCAGCATGTCGCAGATGTTCGCGCTACAAGATGCTGTATATGGCCGCTCCGTGCAAGTATGGGCTGTGTGTGCCTGCAACGGAGTCGCCCTCCGGAGCACCAGTGTCATAGTGGGCCCTGCTTTAGGGTGTTTGAATAATGTGTCTTAATCGGTATAATACGACATTGGGATCAAAGCAAGACACTCGAAGGGAGAATTGATGAAGAGGGAATATGTGAAGGAATTAAGATGAGAGATGCAGTGTAGAGCAACAAAACGGTAGCTACGAACAGATTTCAAAATAACAGCTTCTAACTTTGCACTGTTGAGGAAATTATTCAGTTTCCGAACATGCACTAAAAGACAGACCAAACGAATAATGCCGATAGCGCTCTAACTAAAGTGAATTTATCAATATTGCGTGAGTTGAAAGTATTATCGCCATAGAGTAAGTGAGACTGAGGATTGAATGCCGGATGGATGGTTATTGATGCAGATATCCGCTGACTCACTCACGCATCTGTTAGAATCCCCAGAAATCTTTGACGTTCCGCTGGTTTTAAGTCGATTAATTGCTAACACGCCAAGGATGTCATCTTTACTTGCGTGGATTAAGCTCCGACTAGTCACCCTGGTATCCGAACAAGGCTCTTAGATGGCAGACAAGGAATGGCGGTCAAATTACTGTCACAGATAACGTCCGTACTCTACATAACCGCTCGGTACACACGGATATGGGGTTAACAGGGGGTTAGGGTTACACTAACTGATCTAAACACAATCTGATGTGTAGTGTTGAAACAAAATGGAGATAGGTTTGGGTTAATTGAATAAGATGGTATTCCAGACATAAAGTGACGAGGTAACAAAGTCGTACGAATTTCTAACGGAGTTACTGCAGGACTCCTAATTACGATTGCGGAACTGGAGCTGGTAAATGCGCTTGTAATATTTTATGCATTGATGATGACTAGTTAATAGCTCGGGTTTGAGCTGCTGAGAAGCGGATCATAATACGAATCGTTGGGCGGGTGAGCAGGACGAGCGGAAATGTTTCCTTAGTTCGCTATAGTTAAATATCATATGTTAGGACTTAACCTCGTATTATATTATGTCATTTTACTCAAGACAGTCTTTTCGGTCTCGTTCATAGGATAATCAGATATTTCGTGCCCTGGTCTCAACTTAGCGTTAAAATATAGGGACAATCGTGGGTATGTTTGGGCTACAGTACAGAAAAAAGGGAGAACGTGAACGACTGGAGATATAATCAGAATTTCGCATGTATGATTTTGCCTTTGCAACTTTTTTTTGACCGGCTATGCAATAAGCATGATAAAATATAGGCAGAGCATTCTGCATTTGCATTCAGAAATCAACAGAAAGGAGAGAGAGAGAGAAGAATCAAAATATATCCAAGAGCTAGAGAGACTGGCGACAGTTGCACAGCCTATTGCCACCACCACCACAGGATATGCCACAAGCAATGTTGCGATATAGGGAGAATGGTGTGTGTATACTATCGTGCAGAGAGGAAGAAAGAGAAAACCTCGGGATATATACAAAAGATTTGGGCGCCTTATACCTTACCATCATATATACAACAATTGATATTACTTAGGGAGAAACCGCATATATATGTTGTAGTGTACGATGATAGAAACCTCAAGAAAATTTACAACATATGTTATACGAGCCTAGTGAACGGAACCGGTCAGATCAGTCACAGATAGGATCTGTGCCAAGGGCGGTTACAACTGGGGCAATCTTGCCGCTTTGTGAATCGATGAATATCTATCTACTGATATCTATGGATTTTGACAACCGGTGATCAAGTGCATGAATACTACCTACCTATCCTGCATAATAAAATACTAGCACTGGTGGCGGCTCTGCCGCCCCCAGAGTGGCAAAGCCGGATGGTGTGGTTGATGGAATCTTCCCCTGAAACTTCTACCACATACCCATAACAACTTCACAAACATTTGTCCAATAAGG